>Ga0209367_1004525_pt1 | contig 19209 bp, 14 predicted proteins | sample WorMetLIZISLAND2_FD_187412 | JGI IMG/M metagenome (GOLD analysis project Ga0209367, IMG submission 187412) | Marine gutless worms symbiont microbial communities from Max Planck institute for Marine Microbiology, Germany - Olavius geniculatus... ...
AATTTTAGCGCTTTTAGTTTAATTTATGACAATTCCAGAGTTTTATCAGCAGCTTTTGTACGGATGTTGCTGTTTGCTACGTCTCGCACTTCAGCACTAAGTAGTTGACATTGACTGTCTTGAGTCTTGACTTATATTAGTAAATATTCGTTGTTCTGAAATTTCTTCGTTTGCATTAGCGCAGCACCTCGAAATAACGTCTGTGGGGCCCGTGAATTTCCGAAAGTCTTTCCGTGAATTTTCTCATCTTAATCATTTTACAGTATAGCCTAGCCAACTAAAATTAGTCTCCAAATCCGTCTATGGGCATACAGCGTGTAAAATTTGCAAATAACTTGTTGGACGTATCACTGTAGATGTTGTGAACGACGCTGTATTCAACGAAGAAAACGATGGGATGGTCATCGTCAAAAACATCGAAATGTTCTCAATGTGTGAACATCATCTTGTTCCGTTTTTTGGCAAGGTAACAGCACTGGGCATGAAGCTATTGTCTTTATTCTTGAATTTTTGTGGTGCTATAGGCTTATTTGTGTGTGGCTATAGCGTCATTGTAGCCTTGTAGGCATAGGCCCCTTTAAATATGCTTATATGCCTACTAATATTGAAAATACGAACTAGAATGAGCTACTAAGTTGGCGTATGATTTGACATTTACTGTAGTATATTACAAATTTTTAAAACTAAAACTTTCCATGCATTGACCTACATGTATTTCCAAGGCTTTAAAGCATCTTCTGGTCTGACCGTAGGAACAGGACGCTGATAAATTTTAGCTTGTCAAAAAATTATCTTGTTTTTAGCGAAAAACTTTATTACAAAAATACAAAATTTGGGCAAGATGTTATGCTTTCATCTTCAATTGTCTTATCTGCCTTGTAGGTTCACGTCGGGTACTTGCCGGATGGGAAAGTCATCGGTCTCAGCAAATTAGCGCGGTCAGTGTTGGGCTTATCATTGGCAAAACACACTGAGATTGAACACTGGCGAACCCAAAACCAAAAAGGGGACCTTGGCGAGCATGAAAGGGGGCCTGGAGGTCTGGAGGTTTAACTTTAGCCCCAGCAGGCTTTCTGGTTAGGGAGTCAGTGGCAAAGTCTCCCCTGAAGCTGAAGGCGTAATTTGCAGTATTTCCGCTTAAATGTTTAGTCTTTTTTAAACAAATATTTGATTGTGTTCTGGTTCAAAGAGGAATATGGCCATATTGTCTACTGCACAATGACTGAAGGGCAAAAGAGCATCGCGGATTCCCCTCCCCCTTGATTCGCCAGTGAAATTGAACAAATCGTAGAATCGTGTAGATGCGGCTTTGGATAACTGTGCGCGCCGTACAGCCTATAGGCTTACGTCTGAAGAAAAACATACTAGCCTATAGCCTACATTTTTTTAATGTTTAACGTGAACCAAAGCAGCATAATACTGCCACAGATAGGCTTATTGCTATTATTAGTGACTGGTGGGTATTGATAACAGTACTGTCGTCGTAGACTCAACGCACGTGAAAATTAAATTCACGCGATTCTTCACTCACCACGAAGTTGAAGCTGAGCAGTACAAACTACAACGTTTTTTCCCAGTATTTGACATGCACAAGACTCTTATCTTTCAGATAGGCCCACATTTTGTACATTTAAATACGTTGTTTTATCGTTTTTTGTAGGATCGTTGAAGTATACAGTCGACGATTACAAGGTAAACTGCATGGCTGCACTTTTTACGTAGGCTATAAATCATTCTCTTGACCCCACTCCGGGTTTAAAACACCCAATTCAGTTCAATTCAGAAATCGCGGAGGCACGTTAAAGTTAAGTTTCAATAGTGCGCTGTCAGCCTCAGCGTGGCTGTTGTTATTGGGCAGTAAGTTTTTCAATCGTTTTTGAATTTTCGATGGAGAGCGTTTATTTAATGTTTTTTTTCTAAATTGTTTTAAAAATATATTTTTCATTGTTTTCTGTTTGGCCTCATACGGGAAGTAGACTAAGTTGCTACTTGTCAGTTTTTAGTGCACGGTAAATAGTGTTTCTCATGTTTCTCTTTGGCGTGTAGGTGTACATGTAGGTGTTTGCAACGTCCCCGTGTTGTTATCGACGAATCATGATTCATGAAATGCAAAATGCCATATAGTCACACTGTAGATCTGCTACGTATATGGGCAGAACTTTGTACTGACGTTTTTTGTTTTTTTTTCAGTAAACACACTCTGAAGTTCTGAACGACCTTGTGCTGCTGCAACGCGTGTTCTTGGCCGAATTTCATGCAGAAATTCAAGCCTTATTTGCCTAGGTCCCTATACACGTAGTCGCGTACGTGTTTATGAACATACGACAGTTACCCTCAACTGCTCGATAGACTAATATAAAGTTCGCTATAAAAGTCTTTTTTTCTATCGCGTTAGTCGTTAATGCACTGAACAGAACGAACTTTATCTTGCGAAAGAAACGCGCTTGCTCCTCGATCCTAGGCCCTACATGTTTGCTGCGCGTAATGTCTTCTGTCTTAATATTAACAGAGTTCATCATAGGGTCTACGGGCTCTTTCTGTCGCCCGCCCGATGACGCGGAATTACTTAGGCTACTACCAAGTCGATGAGACAGCTGCATAGTTCTGCATGTTCACACTAACCTACTTTTGGTCTTTGCACGATTAATTATGGCCCAATTCTTTAATAGCGTATTAATGTAAGTAGCGCAAATTGACGTTTTGCTTACTTACCGGTACTTATATATAGTTACTTATTATTCTAAGGCTCTGCAAAGTGCTGTCAATGATGCGCCTTGCTGCGACCCTCAAAATCGGCAGTTCGTCTTTAGCATCAAGTTTAGTTCAGTTAAATCGTCAACCAAACTTTGGTAAAATTTTTCTTATTAGCCATCGTGTGAACATTTTTTCGGGGTGCGCACGCCCAGACGCACAGGGGCGATAGGCTACTTGCCTTGCCGGCGGCGGCGGAGGCATAAAATACTCGGTAGGCCTACATCTTACGTGGATTTGTGGATTCTGCGCACAGTGCAGGAGCGGTTGACGAAGCAGATTGCTTCAGCACTGACTGACGTCATTCAGCCCACCGGAGTCGGCGTTGTTGTCGAAGCCACGTGAGTTATTATAGCCTACTAATAGGTAGTCTACTCGGCCGCATTAAGGGTCTTGCCCGTCCATCTGCCTGTTTGTCCCCTACCGGTACCCAACTCGAGCTCAAAGGTCAAAACCTCAAAGATCAAACCTATCCGGATCACAATGCATGCAACTCTAGAGCCTCGTGACAAAACTGAAAACCAAGAAGCCCAGCTGTCGCTAGGGAGGGTCGACCGTATCGGGTTTCGGAAGGTCAGCAAATAATTTTCGTGCCATGTGAAAGGGCTTATGCGACTTCCTACTATTGCTCAATAGGAACCTTGACCTTATCTCTCACTATTTCTAAGATACGGCCAGTTTTCCGTTGAAAAACGCAAATTTTTCCTACCCTCTCTAGTCAACTCCAAATTTGAAAATGTTCCCCTGCACTGCGTCTTCCAAATTTTGTACGCAGACAGCCTAGACAAAAGGCCAAATATTCGTGTAAAAAGTTTTCCCTACAATCTACCCGTTAGCCAGAGTACATCCGTGACATACAGACGGACGGACGGACGACAATGAAGCCATAACGAACTTAACGGTCGGCCCAAATGTCACTTGTCAGGCTCAGGCACCCAATATTTTTTTTTTTTGGGGGGGGGTTACTGGTAATTCAATTGCTTCTGATAACCAAAGAATGTGACAGTTTATTAGCCTAGAAAATATGTTTGCGCCGTTGTATATATTTGAGACGGGTGTAAATGGCTGCATGTTGTGCAGGCACATGTGCATGGTGATGCGAGGAGTGCAGAAACTACAGAGCAAAACAATCACGAGCGCCATGCTTGGCGAGCTGCGCAGAGACCCCAAGTCACGAGACGAGTTCCTCAACCTCATCAAGCGCGACTGACGCTGACACTATTAATCTTTCATGATCTCAACTAGAAATATGGGGCAGAGCCCAACGTGAGGCCGCCCGGCGCCGTAAGTTTGATTGGGGGGGACAGGTAATGGGTTGAAATTTCGTTTGCAGCAAAGTCACGTGGCCCGAACGCAACTGCATTATCATATACATTTATAGCAAGCGCAATGCTAAACTTGGGTGGTTCGAAATGAGACAACAGAACTTTGTTTGCGAACCCAAACTCACGATTTTTTCTGTGTTTGACGTGAAATCGATCGTAGTTGTAAACGCCGTTTACATTTTATCGACATCTCTATCCGTTTTCGAGATATTTGCAATCAAATTCTAAAGTTGTCCGAAAACGCACAAACTGTCGATGCTGGGTAGGAGGAAATGAGCAAACACAACTTCGTGGTTAGTGGACCAAAGTTCATCAAATTTTTTTGTTCAACGCAGGAGGGACGGTGGTTTACAACGCCGTTTACCGATTGTCGATATATTAATCTGTTTTAGAGATATTTGCGGTCAAAATCAAAAGTTGTCCTAAATAACGCCGAAGTATGGACGTTTATTGCCTTCCCAAAATTCAAGAGGGCGGTGCCCTCTAAATTTTGTACACGGGTTAACACCCCCATCCAGCGGCACATCACGTGGTAAAGTTTCATTAGTTCTAGTGGCTCATACGCTAAATTTTAAACCAATTTTTGATCCCCATTGAAAAAAATTGTTGGGGGAACCCGCATCCCCTGTGGGGTATGGGCTAGCAAGACTTGGCCATTCTGTGGCGCGTGAAAATTTCGTGGTGCAGCACCCCATAGGGGCCAAAAGACGTTCTTCCAAAAAAAGTCATTTCTTGGGTACAATTCCACCTCTAAATCTCCGTGGTTAGTGGACCCAAGTTCACCAACCTTTTTTCACCCAACGCGGAAGGCAATGCTGTCGTGCACCAGGTTTTCAGATTTTGGATATATCTATCCATTTCGGAGATATACGCGCTCAAAGTGGGAAGGTGTCCGAAATTGCGCCAAATTTAGCATGTTTTTTGCCTCCCCCCCAATTTTTTTTGACGGGGGGCAGACCCCAAAATTTTTGGACCGGCATTTATAAGTTGAACATGCTTCCGAACACGTGGCGAAATTTCGTGGAGATTGGCCCACGGACCTCGGAGATCTCGCGTTGAAAAAATAAATAAAAACTGCAGCAAAACATAAGGCCTTCCAGAACTATCGTTCGGGGCGGCCTAATAATCACTGACTGAGTATTACTGTATTTGTGTTACATGTATTATGCATGGGCCTCTGACGTACAGTATTTGTTCAGCAGAAAATTACCAAATTCAGGTGTAAAATAGGGTAGTTAAATGATAAATTACCATGGACATACTTTTCCCAAAGTGAACACATGGCTTGGTTACGGTTGCAAGACTGCAGGTGACCTAATCTTTTATCATGTCCAACCGTGATTCTCTCATTAGATCCAACACTACTGAATTAAAATCAAAAGTTCTGCTTTTAGCCTTTCCAGGACGACTCCGCTTGAGAAATTTACGAAGATATGAATGAAACCAATGATATAACATCACCAGTGGCTTCTATCCCCCCAAATCTGAAATCGTAATCGGGTGCAACTTCCCGCCAGTTTTGGGCTCAGGTTCCCCAAATTTCTGACTCAAGTTTTCCCCTCTATTTTGGGCTTCTTCCCCCTCTAGGGAGAAAGTTTTGTTAAGGATGCAGATTGAAAAATAGGGGACAATAAAAAATAGGGGGAAAAGTTTTGTTAAAAGCGTAGTTTGCCCAGTGAAAATAAGGGAGAAGTTTTGATCTGCAACCTTATCAAAACTCCCACCCCCCACTGTTCACTGGGCGCAAGCTGCGCCCACTAGGTATAGGGATAGAAGCCACTGAACATCACCAGCAAGCTGATCGATACAACAGTTACATGTGACGAGAGTAAACCGTGTTGAAATAACAATAAGACTTCAGTGTTTATTGATTGTTTCACATTGGCATACATGCATAAAATCCGAATAGGCACAATTTGTACGCCAAAAAATAAGAAATGCGGACTACATCAGCCTAACTCTAATTACTGCATAATCAGTATTAAATAATTAAAGATTATAACAATCAGAGACTTGAAAGCAATAAAGAAATAAATCAACTCTGCTGATCATTTGATCGCACTATGAGCACATTATCATTAACAAACCTATACCACGCTACAATCTACATGCTACAGTTTAACAATAATTACCGTGTTCTATCACAAACTAAGTTGGTTCTAGTAATCAACAACCAATAAACAACAAAACCATTAAAAGTTCAAAATATGACTACAGAAACTGAATGAACACGTTTAACACGCAATACACTGGACATCTGAAGTCTACTAGTTCAGTAACAAACAAACTAGTGCATTCATCCATGCACGACTCCATAGAAATAAAGAAGAAACGAAAATTTTAATGCCTGAAACTTTAACGTGTGATTAGAAACTGAGAAGCAGCTAGCTTTGTTTACAGCATGGAACTACGTACAAGTTAACATATACAGCAACAACAAAAGAAGTACTGCTAGCTGCGGCTTTCATCACTATTAATTATTATTAGTTCTTGCCCATCTGCAATCATGTAAAGACGCTAACAAATTCCGACATGTTATGCCACATAGAGAGAGAAAGTAATGCTGAAATAAAACGAAACCTCAATCACAGTAGGATTGCATGAAAGATACAACCGAGCTTCAGTTCATTCTGTTTGCTAGTGCAAGCAAACATCAGCTAAAGCATTTCGTTCACAGAATCAGATAATAGAAGTGATAGCACAGCATACACTCTGTGACAGGATTAAACAACATTAACCTATTTGACAATTAATGCTTTATAGAGTGAAAACAATGAAATATACTACTACTAGTAGCTGTCATTAAACCTGCATGCAGAAACAAGAACTATCAGTTATCAATGCGAGTAAATACAGACTGAATCACCTAGCAGCACATTTACTCTAAATAGCCACTACTTTACGACACAGCATACGTAGCAAAATGCAGAAACTGCAGAAATGAAACTTGCTGAATTTGTACTGAAAACAGACAAGTGGAGAGAAATGAGAAATTAACCACACAAAGAGCAGCACATGACCAGCTATTCGCATTTCACAACCGTGGACTGGATGTACAACAATGAATAATAACAGAAGCAAAATTGCAAAGAAACAAAATACCACAAAATGTGCTAAAGAAATGAAATAGTAGTACATCGTAAGTCTAATGCAGAAAACAGCAGACGCCAAAGTTAATAATAAGATACACAAAGTTCAACAACCAACAACTTACAAGCAATTCGAAAATAAAAAAAAAGTTTTATAAACTAGCAAAACCTTTAACAGAAAATATACAACAGCAAAATAAATATATAGCTAGGAAAGTTTGTTGACAAAACAATAAACGACAACAGCAAAGAATACAGAATTCTGCAAGTATGAATTATGAAAAAATATTGAAACAACAATGTTGCAAATAATAACAATGTGACAAAAAAAGACTTGTGTGTATTGATGGTTGAAAACAGTTATGAAGAATACACATTCTATTTACTACTCACAGAGTTAGCATAAGGCGCAGTACAAGGCCAGGATAAACCTGGATTGAGCATGTGAAAAAGACACAAGAGAAGCAGCCAGACATTGTTGAGGCACTTGTGACAATAATAATCTGATGCTATTCATAATTACAAGAGTGCAAGTTATGCAATGATGGAAATGCTTTATCCTTCACACACATGCATAGGCCTACACAAATGTCTAAACGTTAAAAGTCACACTAGAAAGAAAATGAGGTAGTTGCAAACTTTCACGATCAGATACGATTAATAATACAATAATCATATTTCTGAATCAACAGTATACTAGTCCGCAGTGTAGTTGGACAGACGGGCAAATACAGAAGAAAAATGCAAGCAGCGAAAGAAATAAGCATTACCCATCCGATCACTAAAGCACGAAAAGAATTTGATGATAAGGTATACAAACCACTGTCCAACAACAACAGATAATTTAGTAATTACTGCTAAACAAAGTAGTGCATAATGCACATCAAGTCATAACAACACGTGCATACATGCATCAGCGGTGCAATATAAAATGCAAATGAAGCAAAACAACCAGACATTATGACACTGACAAGTTATCAAAAGTCATAGACTTTCAGAGCATTAACAACATAAAAGCTGACAACAACAAAAACAGTACTGCAGTTCAGCTCATCCAGGTAAAAATGTTTACTGTTCTGACATAAAACTGATATCAATCATCTAAACATTAAAAAATATAAAACACTATTTTTGATTTTTGTCTAGCCAGCCAATTTTCTCCAGCTAAATATTTGAGCAGAATATTCTCAAACAAACAGCAATAAAAACTGTGAAAGGTTTTTCAAAACAATTAATGAATTTATTTCTTGATTTGGTAAGACTGTTGAAATAACTGACTGTGTTAATCAGATCAATCATCAAGCATGAGTTAAAACCATCTATCAATGCAATACTACAGTAACAGACAAAACTGACTAACAATCCAATATTTCAGTAATGAACTTAATTGACTATTAATAAACAGCAGTCAAAAACAGATTAAGTTTGCAGTAAATATTGCACATCACACGAACAGAGCCAAGATGTTGAATAAAATACAAAACAGTTTATAAGCAAAACACTAACTAGACAATACCCATCGCAAACCTCTGTATTTGACATTTACAATGTCCACATATCAATATGCCAGTGTCAAAAGTAGACAAAATCTGCCATATATTCACATGTATAATAAAAAATTAACCCCCAATGCATGACCGCTGATTCAGCAGTGTCATTGGTGAAGAATGCAGGGCTGCAAAAATTTGAAATTTTCCAGCAAACAGCTGCAAATTTCTGAAAGATAAGATTCCGGATGATCCAGAGTTCAATTTTGCTCCTAAATTCCACCAAAGTTCGTGATTTTCAGCTAACAATAGAAAAATTATTTGACAGGCTGAAGGTTACTGAGACAATTTCCCCCCATCTCCGACACAATGCCACTGGCTTAATAAATGACATGAGAGCATAAATGCCACTGCAGACTGTCAGTAAAACACTTCAAAAAAACTTCAGTTCCAATCAAAAAAAAAACTTCAGCGGATAGCAAGTTAACTGCAGTTTTTCACTTTATTGCTACTTGCTGTGGCCAAAGCATATAGCCACTCCACAACTTGCTGTGGAACTGGGCTGTGGCGTAGCAATCATATGTGCAATACGTGCAACGACAATTTTAACAGTAAGTTTACTATCTTCACATCACGTTGCAGATTACAGCAGACCACAGTTAGGAGCAGCTTGCCAGCTTCAAGTGAGTGATGGCTAAAATTTGTACGAAAACATGCAAAAACTCTGAAAACAGCAATGAAAAATACAAAAGAATTTCTCTCTGATTACAAAATCTCATCTGTCAACATGTGACTGAGCAAGGCTCGTTGGTACTTAACTGATGCAATGAAATGTGATTGAGACTTCTGCACGCATCACACTGTACACTGCTTAACAACTACGTGAATGACATACACTGTAGTCAGGCTGACACAAATAAGCAGTAATGCCAACACTGTCATAATACAGTCATAGCACAAGCACAGGAAACTGGCAGCAAAGAGATGCAACTAAACAGAACTAACAAAGTGAAATGCCTAACAGTTGCACTAACTCTGCAGGAAACAATTCAACGCATGCACTACCACAATGTCTGCAGTAATATCAATAACACATGCCTACAGATATCAACATTTCTAACTGGACACCAAGCCAAATTATTTCCAACCATCAGCTGGCTTTACATTAAAATGGCTGCTTTTCAGCTAAGCTAAAAAAGCACAGTGTAGATTTGTCTCCAAATTATACAAAGCCAAAAAATGAGCAGTAACAAAACTGGCAGTTAGAATTTTGAATGGTTCTTATGTTTTGCAACTGCAGTGTGGCTAGTAATCAGCATAGATCAAAAAGAGTCCAGCGAAACAACTATTTTGCCTTAGTCACCAATGATACATACTAAGCATGCAAACACTTACTACTGACCATACACAACTTACATGCAATTAATAATTTTACCACAGCCATGTAATGTTTACAGTTACAGCAACTTTACGGCCAAAGCAAAAATATTATAGCTTTACGGTTTGGGTGAAATAAATTTGGCTCATCGACTAACAGCAGCAGCTTGGGTTGGGGTCTAATAAAAACTCATATGCTACAGGCCTCATGATGGTGTTGGCGCAGCTGAGCAATGAGGGCATCACGCCGACGGGTCCTCTCAAACACAGCAGTTACCAACTTTGCCACCTCATCACCGGCAAAGTATAGAGCCAGCGGACCTTTGCCATCAGCCCAGCGGTCATCCACGTCCTGCAGGCTGGCACTGAACAGCAGAGAAAGTTCACGGAGCCTGAGCCAGTCCGGAGCAACCTCATGCAGCGTCACTTCGGCACTCGTCGTCATGGTGGCACTAGAGCTGCTGACATGGAAAACATCGAGGACACCGGTTGACAGATGGTGCAGAGCAGTATGAAGACAGTCACAGTCGTCGACACTGAACTCTGTCACTGTCAGCACCATGTCGACAATGTCTGACAACGATGCATTCAGCAGGCTTCCTGTCAACAGCATAGACAACAACATGCATACACAAACACAAACTTGGCTTTTGTTGAACCAGCGTATTTTCTCAGAATCACTCCAAGGGGGTTGGTGGCTGAGTGGTTAGAATGATGGATTCCTGATCAAAAGGTTGTGAGGTCAACTCCTCACCAGTCTGTTGCCAGGTAACAACTCTGAATAAGTTGTTCACACCATGTGCTTTGATCACGAACCAGTACAATTTGCTATCAGCTAGAAGGTAATAAAGAGTTGCAGCTGGTAAGAAAATGGTGGTATGGCGATAACCGTAGGTCAGACATCGCACTAGCCATCCGCCTACAGGCTCAATGCCTATGATTGGAAGATAAGCCAATAGACATTGACAGAGATTGCAAACAGCAAACATTAATGACTTCAAAGAATTTTTGTCTCAAAAAATGGTAAAATTTTACCAAAAATGGTAAAATGGTGACATCATGTTTACAGAATTTACAAGAAATTTGAGCTAATGCTCACAAGATGTGCGGAAGCCAATAGCAGTTCCTATTCACAAACTGTCAGTCTATCTTCAACCATTTCATCGCAGTTCATTCTTAGAGTGTGCGCTGCAGCCAAAAATCGCAAAAATCAATAAAAACTCCTCATTATGGAAGTTCAGGGTCTATCTGCAACCGTTTTCATGTAAAACTGGCCAACAGTGGTAAAATAATGACTTTGATGAGGGTACCGCTCTTTGATGCCCTCGTGCGCAGGTTTCCTTGAACCTAGAAAATCGAGACTTGGACCATCAAAATCTACGTTCAATGCTGAAATTTTCATACGCAGCTTCTCCATGTCTATCTCAATTGATTTCGATGCAATTCACTCTTGAAATGTGTCTCGCAGCCCGAAATCGCCAAAAAATCCGTAAAAACGCCTATTTAAGTGTTCAAGGTCATCTAAGGTCATTAAATTCAGTCGCAATTGAGAGCCAGTGTACGACTTCCTATTAGCGATTATTAGTAACCTAGGCCCTATCTCGCACAGTTATTGGGATACAGCAACTTACTGGCTAAAAATCGCAAATTTTTCCTACCCCCTCTCATTTAGTGCCCTCATTCAGGGTGACCCCCTCCGAATTTATCGAAAAGCTTTACGATTCCTGAAACTAGAGTCTTCCAGGCAGCCGACGGTGACTGATAGACGAACAGACAGACGGGACAGAATTGTGATGGCTAAGATCACCTAAAACAGTCTAGCTGCTTTTGTGCATAAAAACCCCTGCAAATGTTTAAGATTCTCAATCCATAAGCACACACAGAACAAAAGCACTTAAGCAGTATACTGTGTGATTGGAAGCTGTAAAATAAAGCACAAGAAATTTCACACTAGCTTTAGTCACTAAAAACATCATCAACAATGTATATTGCCAATGCCATTCTGTTGTAACTCACCGACACTGTGTAGGTAGATGTTAGTTGGCAAGATTTCACACCAGATGGCGCTAATGTGCTTGAAGTGATGAAGCAATGCACGAATGGCCATCATCATGGCAGCACCGTTGTCATCAGCAACACATGAGAATCCTTAACAACAGTAATCACTTAAATATTACATCAGGACTTGAATAACAATACTAATACACACTTTAGGTGACAATATAGACATAGCTAAAACTGCTAAATGCTAAAACTGTATAGAGGCTTCGATTTTTATCCTCAGAAAACAAACTTTTAAGTACTACTGAAGCAAGACAATTGGTGCTGAAAAATTTACACCTGCTGCTGTGGCTGTTGTATTAAAAACGCAGATCGGGCTGCCTATACAAGTAGGAACATACACTGAAAAAGAAACTACAAAAATGTTATTTATGTTAGGCTTGAAATTCAGAATAAAAATCCTCCATTTGCTGCCAACCAAACTTCATCAGCCATCCATCCAGCTGCCATCTAATGGATAACAGAAAAGACCAAACATAAGTAAGTAAGTAAGTAAGTAAGTAAGCAAATTGCCTTTAATCATCTTCATCATTATCATCATCATCACGAAAAGATCAACGTGTTATAAGTGCAAACTGCACTGCAAGAACATGTTACAATTCGATAAAAGCATGCAAAACACTGAAAAATAAAAACATAAAAAATAAAAAATAAGAAAGTAAGTTGCCTCTAACGGACAAGTGACAATAACAGTCACTGACAGTATTGCATGAAAACAGAAAAAAATCACCTGCATCAGTGAGTCACACACATGAAAAGAAGAGTGCTACGAAAAATCTAAGCTAAAGGATAAATTTCAGGTCAGACCTCACGTTCAGAAACAAAATAAGCAAGAATGAAAAAGCCCAACTCTGCATACCGTTAACAGAAGAGAGCAGCTGGCGAAGTTGTGCTTTCCTTGTGTCGAGATACTCCGAGAAACTGTCATTGCCAATACGTCGCATCTTAGGCACGAGTTCAGCAAGTGTCAATTCATGTTCCCTGGATGACGCCACAGTGCTACCTTCAGGCATGAGCTTCTGTCTGAATGCCTTGTCAATAATGATGACGTGATAAGCAATGTACAGGCAGTTGTTGTGATGCAATGCTGAATGCAGCATACACAATGTCCACTTAAAATAATGAACAATATTCTTACCACTGAACAAAAAAAGTAAAATCAGTAAAAAGGAAAAAAAGTTATCAGTACTTCAGAGTTTTAACTGGCTTACATGTCAGGACTAATTCAGGCTGTGCTCGTTCAGCACTAAGTGTGAGGAATGGCATTAGCCCTATCACAGCAATTTCTACCATTTTTTTGCTATCCTTAGGGACCTCTCTCAAAATGCAATGCAGTAAGCATAAAAATACAATAATCAAAGTAAGACAAATCATGCATGCTTACTTACTTAATTACTGATACGTGATATCACAGTAGCCAAATAACCATATTTATAAAAACACAACGATAACGGTTAAAAGTTGGACAACAGCTGACACAACAACAGTCACTGACATCAATCATTAGCAAACGCAAAAATTATTCAAACATTTTCCCATATGGAGTACGGCAGAATATCTCGTCCATAATGCGAAGCTTTGTCCACTGAAAGCTGATATAAGTATATGGGCTTCAGACGATGATAACGTGAAATAGTTTCAGGAATAAAAGCTGTAATATCAGCAAGTACTGGCTCACTGGCAACAAGTGGCAAGGAGCTGATCTGGTCATGATGACGAGATGATGTAAACTCAGCGTAAAGATCCAGCATGCTGTGTACAGCATTGCACAAACGATACGCAGCTTCTTGAGTGCCAGCCAATGCTTCACGAAGAGTCTCATAGGATAAGCACAGGACGTCACATACTGCAGTGCTACAAACAAATTATTATACACATACATATCAACAAAACGAGTTACCATCACACAATGAAATAATGCCATTATCTCATTTACTTATAAGTTCTCAAGTTACAACAAGCACTTATTTGTATTTGTTTTATGGCAGCAAAAAAGTTGCCCGTGAACAGTCTGAAAGCTTTTCAACAAAAAAACTCCACTAATAAGTCCAACAAGTCTCAGCTGTGGATGCTTCTGACACTGCCCAATGTATGTCTAAACACAATGCAACATTTATCACAAAATCTTCTGTGTACAACAAATATGTTGGATAACTGCAGTGTTTTGATGTCGTTAGCTGCAAACTAACCCCCACCCCTTGCAGCTCAAAGTATTGCACTAGCAATTCTCAAAAATTCACTTCTGGAAACCGGACCTAATCTGAAATAAGTTAACCTCAAAAAATTAGCAAACTGAGCAAGAAGCAAAAACAAACAAATGAAAATATGTTTAATAAGCAAATCAGTTTATTATGCACAAAGAAAATTATGCAATGGCTGTGAGCAACAGAGAAATATGCTGCATTAAGTGATGCATAATATACCTGATCTTACAAGTCGGCAGTTTGAGCCCAGACCCTGCTGCCTGCTCTCGGCAGCTCTTCACAAAAATGTCAAGTTCTCGAGACCGCCCTTCACCAGAACTGAGATCACCGATCGGCGCATCCATCGACACATGAACCGACTGCAGCAATTCCTGCTGCATCAAGCAACGTGCCCGATGTATCAGCTCCTGAGAACGAACGCTCGCAAACTTGGCATTAGCATTATTGAGACGATCCACCAGCGACTCCATTCCACATGTCTCAGCTCCGTTGACTGAGGACTGAGGCAAGAAACCCATCTGATCAAGTGCGCTGTGAAACTGCTCTGTATCAGCCATGATGGAACTAAATGACACTAATGTCACAGCATTACAACAGGATACTGGCATTGCCGGCAAAATGCAGTTGTCATATACCAGGTCAAAAAGTCGACTAGAAATAAGTTGTCCAAGCTTCTGTATCAGTGGCAATGGCTTTGCATCGGTGTCGTGTACACTAATTCCAGCAAACATGCCGTGGAGAAACGACAGAATCTGCTGAAGCTTTTGGAATGCATCACTGGGAGGGACTGGAATTTGTTCGGATGCTGGTGACGGTACTGAGTTCACTTGGACGATAGCCTGCTCTGCCTCGTAGATGGTCTGGACAAGCGCTGTGTGGTTGCAAGCAACTGGCTCCACTAAATGCGTCACAATCCGCTCGGCAAATGTTCGGATTCTCATCTGCAGCATGCTAACACGGGACATTGCAAGTATGACTTGTGATAGCAGCGAGTGCTTGGCAGCCAACACGGACACACTGAGTGATGACGTTTTCTGTCGGTCGTGACGGCCTTCAGCCGGAAATGTCCAGAACACGAGCTGGTTCCACGCCTCACCCAGCTCATAGAGAAGTCGCTCACGTGTGATGCAGACCTCCATCTGAAGCAGCTTTATGACAGCCGACTCCAGCAGGCACTCAGCTTTCAGAGATTGCAACAGCGGCTGAATGGTCTCAAAGTCTGAGACGGCTGTGAAGAACTCTTGCTGACGCAGCTCAGTGTCAACGCTTTGTAGAGCGATGTGAATCTGTATGAAAGCATCGACTGTTGATAGCAGATGATCAAACTCTGCCAGCCGCTCAGAGACCATATCACCTTTCGACTGCTGCGTCAACTGCAGTTTACACACAACAACCAACTCTGACGTTGTGCTATATATATATATAGATATATACCGACATTAGAACATAATATGTATAGCATTAAAACACTTAAGACAACTACACTAATGCATTTGCAGATAGTGGGTGCACAATTTGGATCCATAGTTATGTCTGTCTCCAAAACTTTAGTCATGAACATATCCACCACATGTACCTCACAGCATTATTCTGCTATTAACCTGTACTACTGGTACTTCTGTTCATCGTATTTATTTCCGCTAGTGCCCTGACGCCAATGAAAAACATTATGCACGTAAAAAAAGCTGGCCACAGCATTCATTCAGTGCAGTGGGCAGTCAGCTTGACCTGCATTAACTAAAGACAAAATCAATGTGTAAGTGCATTTAGACAGCTTACATTCTGTGTTTGAAACATCTAAATTATATCTGTCAATAATCTCTGGCACAGCTTATTTTGTTACTTAAAAATAATGACCAAAAAAGGCTCATGTCATCTCTGAAATGTCTGTGCAAGTCAAACATACAAACTACATCTGCAAAAATACATAGCAAAAAGTAGAAATTAACAATTAAATCATTTGCAACTGATACTTTTACTGTTTCATCGTTCATGTCAGGATCTGTGCTTTTAAAAAACATGCCCACTATTAAGGTTATGTTAGGCCCCTCTAAGACAATGACGATGATGAGCTAAACCTTTTCCAGGTGTTCAAAGACAGGCTTGACGAGCGCAAGCTGCACTATGACGTCGTTGCTGAGGTGAGCTGTGTGATCATCAGAGCGCAGAATGCTGCTGTATTTACACTGCAAAGCCTCACAGACTTGAGTGTGCAGAGCGTGCACTTGCTGCTCCAGATGGCAGCACAGTCCAGCTACATCATCATCACCATCAACTGCAGACCTGCACACCACACAATCACAGATGCTGCAGGTTCTTCCCAAGCTGCAAGGCCCACGGGATGGCACAGAACATTGCGGTGATGTACTGAGCCTGGATTAATTCATCTCAACCCAACAGTTCCTGACACCTGCCCTGGTTGCAACACAACAACTCACAGTATCTAGAATACCCAATGAACCTGATGGACCGGAGTCTCATGAACCTCTGGCAGTGACCTAATGAGGTCATTGAGTTCCTCAACGCCTGATCGAAGAAAGATGGAGTGCGGGCTATTAAAGCAGTAATAACAACATGCAGTCAAGTCCTCTTAGTTCGAGTCCAAGTCAGAGTCCAGGTCACCTTAGGTCGAATCTGAGTCTGAAGTCCAAGTCACAAAAATAAGGACTCAAGTCCATTGCCAGCCTCCAATTCTGTATGACTGCAAACTGCATACACAATTACACAAAAGACAGATAGAATATGCAATAATTTCCCCCAATAAAATAAAACCAAAAAAATGATAAAATTATTTTGTTCAACTCATCAATATCTCCAAAGTTACACCAGGTTAGCCTGGTCCCCCCAAACAACTTTGGCACATTTTGGGAGCAAGCTTTTTCACAGGTCGATCGCCCTTCCAACTGTCCAATAATAGGGTTCCCACTCAAATGGCAAAATCGAAATTCAGGTCTTTTTCAGCACCATAAAAACAAGAAAAACCCATCGTAGGCATAATACGACAAATAACATCAAATAAAGAAGGCTTTAGACAATGTTAGTGATTACTAACTAAAGTCAGCTTGTAAGGACGCCATATGCATAGCCCCATTTAAGGTTACCAAAATGATTATTGCTGTTTTAGAGGACTGATATCATCACATTGTCCTTACAAACAGTTTTAAACTGGTAAGTTTTCTACATATATTTATACAAAAACAATTCCAGTAATTAAGCACAAATGTTACTGAAAAAATTACGGATTCAGTATCTTGGTGTTTCAGGATAACACTAGCAAAAATCAGGACTTTTTAATTACTTTTTTCAGCACCGATATCCAATTTCAGGACTTTTCAGGACCAGTGGGAACCCTGCAATAAACAGCATCAAAGAATGGAAAGCAATAAATACATGCCATGCTAATGACTGGTGTCCATCCACTACAGGTGTCTGGGCCAGGTATAACTCAGGCACAGAAGACTGCCCAGCAGCATCATTTTCACTGGCAGGTTTCAGTCTCATTGAGTCGACGTCAAAGTTCTCATCATCGAAATCAGCAGCAGCAGCAGCAGCATCATGATGTTCTTGCTCAGTCCCGGCGCCGATAGAACTCTGCTGTAACAATGACGGCAACGCCATGCTAGCAGCCATCTGACGAACGACCTTCAACTCCTCATCAATAACTTTATGCATGTCCGCCAGCTCATCAGTCCACACCTCCTTCTCTATCTCATGCACCTTCCGAACTCGCTCCTTCAAACAGAATACACACTGCACATGAAATAGAAATCATCACTACACACAAGGCTACAGTAGTTGTCAAAATGTGAACAACTAAGCAAACAAAGGCTATAATTCGATGATATTTACATAGCACTGAAACACAACATTTTAACTGTCTTTTTTCCAAGTACACAAAAGTCACCCAATTTCCCCTGAGGTTTTCGATCTCAACGAATCTTTATCTTGAATATCCTCACTAGATAGGTCAAATTTCTTTATATCTTGTTAGACATAATCGCAACATGTCACAAAAAAAATTATTAGTTCCTTATTCTCCATCCTCAGCATACTCAGTACCATAGCCGCTCGCTGTCACTCCTTTTTCGGCCATATTCACCGTCTGCCCGCCAACACACCAGCACATAAGGCCCTGAAGCTTGCAGTGGATTCCAGGTCCGGAGACACACCGCACCACGACTGGAATCGCTCCGCTGGTAGACCACGGACTACATGGATGAGTCAGATTGTATGGGACACCAGACTCACTGCTGCCGACACATGGGCTCTTGCTGACGACCGGTCAACGTGGAGGGCGCTACGACCCACAGCCGGTGACGCCCAGCAGTGAGTGAGTGAGTGAGTATTCTCCATCATCCTAGGTGACCAGTCATCATACTATCTACTGATCCAGCTTCTTGCATGAATAACAAACCAATTCTAGTGAATTTGACAACACCATGCCATTTTCTTGATGATATAACTACTCCCCAGCTTTTAATGATTATCTGTTGCACATGTAAACTACACTGTGTCTCAAAAAAAACCGGACCCCTGCTACCTTTTGCAATAACTCCAACAGACCTGGTTCAATAGCAATAGATATTGACAAAAATAATCGTTAGAGAATCAGCACTTAATAGTATGTGTTACTTTGCGAGAAATTCTAAGAACAGAGTACCAGCTGAGGTTATGAAAGATGTGGATGAACTGAAGCAGCGCTTGGTGGAGGTCTGGTCTGGCCTACGGCAAACCGTTGTCGATGACGCAATCGATGAATGGAGAAGACGTCTCCGGGCCTGTGTTCGAATAAAGGGACAGCACTTTGAACATCTGCTGTAACTTCTGACTATGATGTTGCTAATCAACAGTTCGTTCAACTTCAAACGTTGGCGTTATAACATTTAATGATTTCGTAACTGACGTTGTTGGTTCG
>Ga0209367_1004526_pt1 | contig 19208 bp, 8 predicted proteins | sample WorMetLIZISLAND2_FD_187412 | JGI IMG/M metagenome (GOLD analysis project Ga0209367, IMG submission 187412) | Marine gutless worms symbiont microbial communities from Max Planck institute for Marine Microbiology, Germany - Olavius geniculatus... ...
CCAGTCGGTTAACCCGGCCGACTTGGGCTGTATGCTAGCTTAATTGGGCTTCGCCCTCGCCGGCTCAAAGTGCCGTCAAGGGGATGAGCTCCCTCGCAATGGACCTAGCTGTCTATGCGGAATCTTGTTCTTCTTCTTCTTCTTCTTTTTAAAGTTTATTCGTCCTTTATCATCATCATCATCATTATCATCATCAACAGGCCTGCTTAGTGGAAGTCAGGGAACAAAAACTACATGTAACAACAGTAGGCCTAGTCTGAGGCGTGTGCGTGCGTGCGTTGCGTGTCTTTTGCCACTTACAAACATCCCGCGCTGCCGTGCGATATCTGTGTTTGTTCGCGTGACATTATTTATTCACGATGATATATCGATCACGCCTGCTACAGACCAGTCGTTGCGCTGTAGTTAAGTTGATTAATGCTCGGCGAATGTCGTTCTACTAATTCTATAGCAGATGCGGACTGTTCATGCGGCAGACGGCCGTCGTGTCTTGCTTTACACTACAATAGACCGCAAATCAATGTTTCGAGGATGAGAAAACTGAGTCTGCTAATAAACGTGAGCGTATAACTACGGCAAAAAACGTTTTAGTGACGTGGACATTTCATGGAGACTTCGGAGTCAATGTGGATGCCCAGATTGAGAACGGAATCAGGAGTGACGTCGTTATCGTCCACTGAGATAACTTCCAGTCTCTAGACTAGTGGGATGCAGTCATATTCAGTGACCAATTACACAGCCACATTTCTTTCTGAGGCACCATTTAAAAGTAATAAAATATTTACAAAACACGAAATATTCAAGCGGAAATTCTGCACGTAATTGCCCCGTAAATAACGCTTTCTGATACCCAGACCGGAGGCTCTGCATCTTGATCCCTTGTCGGTTATGTCCCAGACACCATGAAGCTCGCGTTTGCCATGGTTGTTTCCGACTTCTGGATCCGCCAATTGCATCGTCCATTCGAACAGGTGTCTGGGAAAGTTGATGTTGCCGCCGGCTAGTAGGCCTACAGCACCCAAGAGCCTCCATCTTCGTGAAAACACGTTCCCGGTTATTAAACATTTGTCGAAAAAAACGGCGGCGTCATGGACTCATGGCATATGCACCGCATGCGCGGTTGCTGCAGCTCATTATGGCGTTTATATCGGTGAGAACGATATTTTATTAATATTCATCCCAGCTTACACCTGTCTCATTATTGCGTTTATAATCAGCGGACGTCGTCAGATGTCGCTAGTGTAGATGCAGGTGCGGCCGCCACACCACTAATTGCTCGCCAGTCAACACACCTGCTCTCCATTCTCCGCCGCCGCCACAGATCATAATTAATACATATTTGCTCGCGTCTCAGGTGAGTCGAGTCGATTAAAAGCAGCGACGCGACGCCACGAAAATGCCGAATCTATTATATATAGCTTATATAACGTATGAGGTGGGTCAGAAAGTGATCCTCTTTTTAGCCACGACAAGTCAAGTCAAGTGAAGTCAAACGTAAATTTATATAGCGCATTGTCGTAATAATTGACCTCTACTGCGCTTGACAGTCGAATATGAATAGTTCATGTTCATAGTCGATAGCATAATACAGTGAACTAAACACCAGATATTTATGCTGTTTAAACAATTTTACGATTTGCTCTTAATTATTTGTAATTGAAAAAATGTGCTCATTCGCGCGTTCACCTGTGTCGGGTGGCAGGTAACACTATGTGATCCCATATGACAAGTGACGCTCCGTAGCTTTGTCAGAGGTTCGCTCCTTATAATCTATATTCTGACCTTTACCTTTAGCTTTACCTTTATGACACATTTTATTAAGTCTTTTGAAAGTTTGGTGTTTATCTACACGCAGATTGTGATCGTTAATCATGGGTTTATTTAATAACGAAATTATCTATTCGCATAAAAAACTTGTTTATATCGGCAGACGAAGAACCGTGCCATTTACGAAAATGATACGTGGTTGAACAAAAATTGCAAATAATGCATCTAGCAAGAGAGTGCACGCAAATACCATAAGAATGTCACTATTTGGCGCACCCTGTAGCTGCAGGGTGTCAATATTAGTACAGCGTCATGCTGGCGGCTTTTCTTTGCATCATTAATGAACAGCTGACACTAGTATCATCGATACGACGGGCCTACAATAGAATAAACAATGAATTTTTATAGCGCATAAGCACAAAAGGTTTTTTTAAATGATGAATCTCGCAACATCGTTGTTTTTGTTAATGACATTAATTTTGCAATTGCGTAAAACGTTGCTTTTATTGTACATAACTTAGCCTTATAACCAGTCTTGATTTTATAAAGCTTTTTATCGTCTTTTAACGCATGATTTAACTATTTTTAATCATTTGTGGCACATTTAAATTTTGTATTTACACATTAACTGCGCAACTTCCATTTCATTTTATTTGTGTCGCTCTGTACGTACTTTTAGTATTGGCAACGTTTTGCATTAGCGGCTTCCTTTTTGCATCATTAATGAACGTTTGATCATCATCATCATCATCATCATCATGAAGTTATCGTGACGTCATCCAGGCTACGTCGGGAACGTGGTCGTTTTATACGATAAACTCCATTAGAGCAGATGCAGATGATGCTTCCAAGCGTTAATGGTTACGCCTTAGAAAGACTTTAAAAGGTGAGCGCCGCCCGTGCACTGCAGTGAGTAAGTGAGTGAGTACGGTTTAACGTTGCACCCGACACAGTATAGGTCATTTCGGGGACGGCCTTTTCAGACATAATGCACACAAACACAATATTGCAACGGTAAGTTTAAACTTTACAATAATCAGAAAGTTCAACCTTTACAGAAACACAAAACACAAAATTACAAAAATGAGGTTAACCTAAAATTGTAAGAACGCGTATGTGATTGTAAGAATTACATACGCGGGCGTATGTAATTAACATAATGGTAGTTCTAATAATCTTCCCTGTTATCCTCCAGAGAGTCATCAATGTGATAATGCTGTCTATTGGAGGACAGGGGGCCGTGCACTGCAGCAATTATTAGGCGCTTTTCCTTCTGCGTCATTGACGCCTTTTGCATTGGCGTCGTCGCAAATGTTTCTCTTGAATTGTATTTTCAGCAAAATCATAACACAATTAAATGATGATGTAATACACCCTAATTAAAAACATGTTATCAACTTTTGTCAATGATGTGCTAAATTCTGATAAATTTTCATTTTTTTCATTGGCGCACTTAGCAAAAAATGTGCAAAATTTGGACAGGGAAGTTTCGTGATATGTTTACTTTCTTTGACCTACGGCGTATAGAATTAATTAGCAAAAAAGTCAGCAGCAAGAAAAAAATTTAGTGTTTCGTAGCATTTCTCTATTTTGAAACTTTATCGTTTACCACTGAACACAGATATGAGCTTCTCCATAAATTTATCCAAGCAACGAAGCCGTTTTAAGCTAAAATAATGTCTTCATAACTCGAGTCGGGTAATACGAGCAACATTCGATCGTACAAGAATTCTTGCCCGATTGTAAGAATTGTAGCAAAGCAAACATGTGTCACGTTGGTTTTTGATGCAAACTTGACGTTGTTGATGACTGGCTTCTGTTTTGACGTTATCGACGTAATAGGGTGTTTGCACGATCCAGCAAACGTCCAGCAAACGTCTAGCAAACGTCCAGCATTAGCACGTGTATTTTGAATACATTTGCTGGAAGTTTGCTGGATGTTTGCTGGATGGTGTAAACACCCCATAACATTAAATGAAGTCGACAAAGTGCACTGTTTGTCATCATGACACGAACACTGCAGATCTTTGCTCTGTGCATACAGTGCCTGTAGACATACTTTTGTACGTTTTCCGTCTAACCGACGATATCCAATTCAGTTCCTATATACGCCGTCGCCATCAGTTTCTGGTTATTAAACGTGAAAAAATCTGTACTGGTCTTCCAGTTGCCACCCGTCCCTGAAAAAAACCGTTTTATTTTATTGAAATTTTATTTTTTAAAATGTTAGTGCAGTTTTTGTTCGCTTTCAACGTTTTTCTGGAACAAAATTGTCTTTTTATTTAGTCGGTCATTCTGAATGCCTAGTATTGTTACATTTTGTATAGGTAGGCCTATTATACGTTGTGTCACTTTGCTTCCTGTGAGCAGCGCTGTGTACGTATACGTGGCATGACAATATCTTACAGAATGTAATCAAATTAAAGTTTAAAACGATGACAGAAATAATCAAATTTCCCATCCATAATAATGTTTGCTTGACTGCAACAAGGAGCACAGTAGGAGCACCATAATTATGTAAGGCCTTTTGCTATTATCGGCTTCGTCTATTCTTGTCCAGTTCACGTCGGCAGTATGGGTGTTGTTGTTGCTATAATGTTATGAAGACTTGAGCTGCCGTACGGCCCGGGTATAATGTGTAGTAGGCTGTAGTTCCAACGCGCCTGTCTCCACTATTATAGCCATACTGTATAGCTTTCGTCAATAATTAATACTCATCAGCTTGTGCTCGTCCGTCGCTTTGCACCAGCACTAGACTACACGCGCCGTCGATAAATGGACACACAGCACCGGCCAGCTACCGATTATGTATGCATGCATACGACGCTATATACGCCCACTGGGATCTTTTTTCAGACACAGTAATGGTTTACTGTGCATACACGACGGTGTCTGAAAAAAATCCTGACATTATCGATTGTAACTTAAATAAGGATTACCGAATTTCAATAATTTTTTTCGTAGAAATATTTTTCACATAACTGGTCATCTGAAAGCTGTTTGAGTTTTTAGCTTACCTGCTATTGCATAGGCCTACCTGGGAAAAACAAAACAAACGAAATAAGCCAACTGCATTTTTGTCCAAGGCAGTATTAATCGCGCAATGACAAATTTTTCGTAAAATATTCAGATCCCGTGTCACTATTAAGAAAGAAAAAAGGAAAAAAGACAGCGAAAACGAAAAAGAAAACAAGGGTAGGGGCAAAGGAAAATGTTGCCTTTACAGTGATTTCTAAGTTTTAGGGCATAATAATAAACGAGCGTGCAAACAGCGGAGTCGTAGGTTAAAGTTTTTTTTTTTTAAATAAAAAGTTGCAATTTTTGACATATGCAAATTTCCGATAAAAACATATCGTGGTTGCTCGAGGTTAAATTTTGCCCCCGATTTTTTTCACAGTTGAAGATCAGGATTTCTAGTTTCATTTTTTATTAAAGAAAATTTTTCGACGAAAGAAAGGTTATCTAAGAGGCTGATTCAGAGTAGGAGTTATCTCTTGCCACGACAGAGTACAGGCTAGGGCAGTGCTTTTCAATCTTTTTGCTGCAGCGGAACCCCACACAAGCATGAAGATCACTTACGGAACCCCATGCATTGATCCATCAGTCTAGCGACGTACGCGAGGTTGAAGCTACAGGGTGTCTACGGACTCATTTCTCTAGCAGAGCAGACCCCCATGGAGACGACAAAACAGACAAAGATGGCCACTTATAATACGAAATTTGACCGCATTAGTAGGCAGCAGTGTTGTATTTAACCAAACACAACGGGCGAAACGATCGTCGACTGCCGCTTAGCCCTCGCCACCAATCTAGAAAATTTGTCACGTGGACGCCCGAGGACATATGCCTACGCATTTAAAAAGAAAAAAAACAAAAATGATTCAACGTTTGGTGTTGTTTTGGTTTCGGTGGGATGCATAGTAATGAGTTTCGGTTTCAGCTGAAACTGTGAGTGGTTTCTGCACCGAATAATCGAAAGAGACCTAATGATGGTAAGGATAAATTAAGAGTCACAAGTAGGTCTCGAGTCAATCTGTTTGATCTATCTTTGTTTTAGTGTGTGCCTTTAATCAAATCGCATACGAATAGAAATCTCGTGTAGAAATGTTGTGAGAAAACAGGTGCACAGGAGCAGATATTTGTCAGTATTTTTATATTGCCGTATGCTGCTTTGCAATAATGTTTTTCATTCATATTTGTGATACTTGTTTAAGACAGTTAACTTTAGTTTCGGTTATGGTTATAGTGCACGTAAACCGTCGCAGTTTCGGTTACGGCCGAAACTAGAAAAAAAATCCGCTTCCGGTGGACCTCTAAGTCAGCGTTAGTCTATAGAACGTCGTGTCTGTCTGTCTGTCTGTCTGTCGACACAGAACGTGATGCAGTGTTGCTCGCGTAAATTACCCCGGCTACCGGCCGTACCCTTCGTACCGTACGTCGTACGTCCGTAGTACGTAGTACGGCGTCGTCGTGGCGGCATCGCAACCTTGTCTGCGTAGATCATGACTCGTCGCGACGTCGTCTTCAGCCCGTTCTGAGTGGCCAACCTACGCATTCGCACTCGCAGGCGACTAATGACTCGGCACATCATTGTGGGGTGACCTTGCCAAAGGTTTCCTGACAGTACACATGAAAGTACCCAGGGATTGCTGTGCTAAAAATACAACATTTGGGGCTAGACATCCCTCATTGGGGATTGAGGCAAAATTGAACTTTTGAGCACCTATACTTTGTCTGTCGAAAATTTGCATCTGTCTGTCGGAAAACCGAAACTTTTTGCCCCGAACTTTTGATCCGCGACGCCGCTGATCTTCGCCTTCATTTTTCTTCTTCCTTCTTTTATTTTTTTTTCTAATTTTTTTTGACATTGTTATTTTTATCCTTTTATTTCTTTACTTACCCTTTAAGTTTTACTGTTAGTATAGCATTGTGATATTGTTAGTTGGCGGGGTGTTAAATATTTACCAGTTAAAAATATTTGTTTTTCAAATTTTTTTAAAATTACATAATTTGCTGCAGATCATCAGCCAATTTGAGGGAAGTTCAAAGCAAAATTAAAACTCTAAGCACTGATATCTCTTTCATCGAAAGCAAACATCTGCTTTGTTGAAAAATTGCAACTTTTTCCCTCCCCACCCCAAACTTTTTCAACACACGACTCCACTGCCTATAGTCGTCGAGCGTCACGCTGTCTGTCTGTCGCAAGACGCTAGCTGCCGTCAAGTATATAGGGATTCGACATTCTGCCGTGCGTCCGGGCTATAGGCTCACTCGTTGTTATGAATACGAAATATACTCGCGGCCGAGGACGAATCGATATAAGCATCTGTGATTGCGTGTCGACGTACAGTACGACGCGAATCATACAAATAACGATTGATTCGGACGCCGGCGTATTGCGTAGGCATAAAGTTAATTATTATGGTAAAAATTCTGGCTGTTGTTTTCTTTGTCAGCAGCTGCGACATAGGCAAGCAGGCCCTGGGCATCTTCGCGTCTTTCGTAAAGGCGCCTAGCTGTCCTGTCTCAAGACCTATCAGTTTGACATTTCATACCATCACGCCTTTGTGACTGTACCTGTCATAGCTAATAAAGCTGTAAAGTGAGGGGTGATTAGAGGTGGCCTACAGTTAGGGCACGGATATCCCCTCTTCCATCCACAGACCACTCAACGCCTATCAGTGCCATGCCCTAAGCTTTTACTCTTTCTAACCACTGGACTTGATGCTTAATTTTATAATCTCCATTGCTAAAATAGAGTGCGAATATATTAAGAAACAGAAAAAGTAAAACTTTCCACCGTTTACTACAATGATTAGGCACCACAAATGCAGTGACGCTCGCTGCTTTAGACTATAATCGTCTTTGTTTACTTACTTGTTTACTTACAAGCAAGTGCCGTCGAACACACGCAAGTAAGTAAGAAAACAAAAATGATTGTAGCATCCAAAGCAACAGAGCGTCACTGCGCGGTTATTGTTCAAGCTAAAAATGTAACAGATGCGGAGCAGATAGATCTTTGGACGTAACGGGAAGACAGTCAGGAAAGGACTGGTGATGAGGTCTGGCATGTTCAGGCAAAGTGTTCCATGATACACGAGCAGCGGCGACTGTTAAAGCTCAGTCACCGACGGTAAGCAGTCGGATGCGGCTGACGATCAGTGATAAAGACAAGCTGCAGCAACAAGGTGGAGAAATAGTGTGACGAGGTGTTGGCAATAAAAAGGTCAAAACATTGAGCCTATAACTAATAGCGCTTGCTGACATTTTGATGCATTTAGGTTGATGCGACGTGGCGTCATGCTATGAAGAGTCTGTCTATACTCTATAATGATATCGTTAAAACCGAACTCCACTGGACAACATGTCACAACAAGTAATTAAGCAAATAGATAAGTAAAACGTGAATTTAAATAGCGCGACAGCGTCAGCAAATCTCACAATGCTTTGCATTAGATGCATTAGTACTCCGAAAAATGTCATATTAGTTATCGCCAAAAAACTGAAATGATGGAAACTGGATCACACAAACGTTTCGGTAGCGAGTTCCATGACAACGGACCGGCGAACTGTGCATAAATATGTAAATGTTAAATTAACAGTCATTGACTTGATTATTTGCTTACCTAACTTTACTTACTTATGACGTTATCATGACTGTGCCAGCGGCTTACCGGCTTTGGTCTGAAGAATTGCATCACAAGTTTGTAGCAAGTTGTCAACAACACACTCCGCGCTACAAAGTGGATAAAACGTTGCAGTGTCGGTTTTACAGCACAATTCACGCAAGCCCAATAAGTTTGAAATCGAATTTTAGTTTGCCCTTGACCAGAAAAAAATGCAAGAAAGCCTAGCTGTAGATTATCGAACCTCGGTTAGAAAAATAAACCTCACCCATGAAATGAATACTAGCAACTGAAATATAACTAATAGTTAGTCATCTACTGATGCAAGATGCATGAGGCCAAAATCGAGGCCGAGGCCACTTTTTCAAGGCCGATAGCGGGGTCAAAGATAAAACTATGAAAGTCACAGTGACATCGTAAGCTCCATAAAGTAAACAAAGCCAAAGTAGGCCTACTACGACCGAGGCCAGGCCGAGGCCAAATATATAAGTCCGAGGTTAAGGCCAGTTTCGACGCCAAGACCGAAACCAAAGCTAACATTTTGGTTTTGAGACTACTTTGTCCCTCAGAATTAACCATCTCTGCATAATAGATATGTTATGCGAATATGCCAAGGCCAATCCCAAAACCGCAACAAAGTGGAGACCGTGGCCAGAAAAACAAAGCCCAGATCGAGACCAAGGCCGATTGTTCAAGGCCAAGGTCAGGACTAATATCAAAGGTTAAACTATAAAAGTGATAATAGCATCGTAAATTGTATGGTGATAACAAGGCCAATTATGCACTACAACTGAAGCCAGGCCAAAGCCACATGCACGAAGACAGGGCCGAGGCCAAAATTACGGCTTAGAGGCCGAGGTCGAAACCAAGGCCAAATTATTATATTGATGCCACCTTGGCCTCGAGGAACTGACATCTCTCCGTGATAGTAGATGACGAAGCCAAAGCCAGAACTACGAGGTTGAGGCTGATGCCAAAAAGACGAGGACAAGATCTAGACTGGAACCGGTTGTTCAAGGCCGAGGCCAATACCGAGGCCAAAAGTACAACTATTAACGTGAAAGTGACATCGTAATATCTATGGTAGGACTGTGAGTCCAGACTTGGGCTAAATGCTGGGGTCAAGGCCTAAGCCGAGGCCATTGTTTTGAGGCCGAGGCCAAAATTTTGGCCTCGAAATTACTTTGGCCTGCAGGCTTAACCTATCTGCGTGATAGTATGTAAAACACTTAATTGTTTACTACAGAACTTTACCCGCAACCAACAAACTTGCATGCGTCAAAAATGACCCATTCGGGCGTTCTAGGTATAGGGAAAAGCCAGGCGTTTTAGTGCTAAAAAAGAAAGAACGATTTGTCTGACTTGTCCGTGGTCACGCGACTACAGAGCAGACTATAGAGTGTCATATCAGAGTCGCACCGCAGTCACAGTCTCGTCGGACGAACAGACAGATGAAGAACCGGACGGACTCGACCGTGAATAGTTGTAGGCCTATGGACGAGTTGACGGATAGCGTGGCAAAGGACTCACTGACTGACCGACTGACTGACTGACTGAGTAGCTCTCTCTTGTTGTAGCAGCAGCAGCAGCAGCAGCGTCTGAAGTCACTCGGGATGTGTGCAGATGGACGGACAACTGTTGCCGCAATGCACACAGACGCGCAGACGCCGCTATACGCGTAGCCGCTGCTGCTATACGCTGCAGTCTGAGGTGATGAACTGGGAATTCATTCGCGCGTTGTATTACAATGCGTCTCGCTCTCTCTGTGACGATTTGAGCACCAGCTTAGGTTTTATCTCACACTGACGCGTGTATACAAGTACAACTGTGGCACGGTCATAATTGCAGGATTACCATAGTTTTGAACTTTGACCTTTTTATGGCGTATCGAGTTCTTGTGTGTTTTTGAAACTTACGCACTTAACCTAACGTATTATAAATGCTTTTTAAAAACGATGCCCAAATAAAAATTTGACTGTCATTTCCTTTTTTTGCAAATCAAAAGCATTAAAAATACAGAATTAGGCTTGGAAACTGGGACAGTCAAATTCAGCATTGTGTTAGAACAACGTTTTTAGCTATTATCCTAAAATGCCTTTAGAAGCTTTTAGAAAGCCTTTGCTAAAATGCGCCTTGACTATACGTAGGCTACAGAAATAAGATAAAGAACATCATAAAATATATTAAACGCATTAGAGATCTTTTCACTATGCACTAGCCTATAGAAATTTTCACTACACGTACTTTACTTGCTTACAATCCAGTAGACTACAGCTTAAGTTTTAGCGCTGATCCCCGTGTGTCGCATTTCTTGGCGTTGGGACGGACGAGGGACGTCATTTGCAACGAGAAACGACTTGGACGCGAAGCGACGCGACGCAGTATACGCACAGACGCCACGCAAGCGACAGAAACACTGCATCAAACTAGCAATATATGCACTGGCTGCGCTTCCCTTCAGCGTTGAGCATATATATTTCAGTTTCGCACCGGACCGGCGTGGTTAACAATCAGGCGCATAGCCGGGAATTTGCTACAGCGGGAAACAGTCGGTGACGGCCCGCCATAGCCAGGGGCCGCCATAGTTAGGGTTACAGTTAGGATTATGACCCCACATTCCTATAGGCTTCCCATAGAATCCCCGCTTGAGGAAAGGGGTGGCTGTAGGGGGTAGCCGATGGTACGAATGGCTAGCTCCGCCACACTTTCCTATAGGTTACTTTAGGGTTAGGGTTAGTGGGGTCCTAACCCTAACCGTAACCCTAACTATGGTGGCCCCTGGCTATGGCTATGGCATTGTGGCTATGGCGGCCCTTGGCTATGGCGGGCCACAATCAGTCAGGCCGAGGCTCTTGGGACCGAAGTCCCCAAACGGAATCCCGGGAAAACCTCGGCGTGGGTCCCCAAAAGCTGGAGACGCATGCTGATTATTAGATTGACGAAATATGTGACAGACAACAAACGTTTGCAATTAACCCTTTTATGCTTCACTGATTATTGATTACACGGCAACAGCCAGCATTGTGAATGACTGAATGTAATCAATGTGAGAATTATGTAAACCGCATTTCAAAAAAAAACACACGAGAACCAAAGCAGAATAGTGAGTGATGCACAGATGCGCTATATAAATTAATTTTTGCCTACTTACTTACTAAATAATTTTCGGTATAGTTTTAGGCTGAATGTGTGCACATTTTGCACTTGGAGTATGACGCACGAATGAGCTGACCACAATCCACACGCTCCTTAGCAGCTGGATTTAGGCTGAAGGTAGCGTAAAGCGAAACGAGGATAAAAGAGAATGAGAAGAAAAAAATGAGAAAAGTAAGACAAAGAAAGGTATTTGGTAAGAAAGAAAGGTCTCCTGTGCAGTGATTTCTGTAATTGGCGACAGTTCTAAGCTTGTGTTCGGTTAATCCGTGCGTGAATTGCATCTTCTCCAGTGACCCGAGATAACGTCAATTGAAACCGATCACAATCTGATGCGGTGCTGCAGCTGGCATTCTGCGGTGCTGCGATTGTGAATTGGCCTCCACGGCGACTGCAACAACTATTCTCCGAAGAAAAGTAATGGAACGAGCGCGAACACAGAGCCACTGCGTTTTCTACACTGAATTGCAGCGCTGTCCAAATGTTGACCCGGATCTTAGTTTAACCCATGCAAGGCATTATTGTCTTAGCAGTTGCTTAGGAAACGTAGAATTAGCTTACTCCATTTCTTTGCTGAAACGTTGTGGAATTTGCGACGGAACGACAGAGCTGAAATCTGGAGATGCTCATCAATACGTGATTTGGAAAAAAAATCAAACCGACTAACTCGCGGCACTGCACGGCGACTGTGCGATAGTAAAGGCACTTTCAGAACCACTTAACTAATCTCACCAGTCTCCACCGGTCTGTAAAATGTCATCGAAATTTGTTCATAAAGGTGTAGTGAACCTCCCAGGGCGGGTAACGTATCGAACGCATTGCAATTATTATACTTTATGATACCAAGATTCAGCGCGCAATATCATCATCATAATATACATGCAGACGATCCCCACTCAGACCCGTATCCCTACTTCCCTAGCGACGCGCGTTCGCTAGGGTCCATGTCCCGCCTCCCTCTGAATGGGCGCTCCCCATTGGTCACCGCCCATAGGCTATTAGAACCCTATCTCTCTGCAAATGGGGCAGACAGAACGACGTAAGTGAACACTGAACTAAACTGAGCTGACACGGTTTGGTTTCTGACGAACTGACCAATAGGTAAGCAAAGCGAGCTCATTGGTCATTGGCTGACGCGTACGCGAGCGGCCACCGACGCCATTTGACGGTGCCGACTGTAGTGCATTGCTGCTTGCCCACTGGTCAGTTCGTCAAAAAAACTAAATTATCAGTTTAGTTCAGTTCATTTCTGTTCAGTTACGTTGCTGTGTGCTTTAACGTGCAGCGATACACTGTGAATATTGATACTTTAGCTTACAAATTGTTTATAATTATAGGTCAACTCAGCCTCCCGTCCCTGCGGGGTAGATAAATCGTACACCAACCTATCTGACTGGGGTTAAGGCAGGGCGCGTTTACTTGTGTCGAGCAACACTTTGTGATCTCATACGGCAGGTGACGCTCCGTAGCTATGTGACGCGTTTCCTATGAAGAGCTATAGCATTTAACCATTCAACCATTTGTTAATATGTCTAATCGTCTATATAGTAATTAGTCATTATGACTGTTGTCTGTGCGCTGCAGTGTTGGTACCAGCGATGCAGGAATACTGTCAGTGGGAAACGTTTAATGCTACGTGTTCCGGTCCGAACGAAATCGTGTTGATAACAGCCGCACGCTACGGCCGCATGAGGGTGAGTAGATGCATTTCACAAGGTAGTGTAACAGCAGTATTTTATACAAATATTGACTGGCGTCGAAAATTTTCTCCGAAGTTCGTAAAATGTTGCCGTGGGGTCAAAGACCGCGGGCAACATTTTACGAACTCAGGGGATAAAATTTTAATGATGAGCGATGACGTCAGTCACGGTCACTAATTGTTTTGTTATACCTCAAAACCAAAACAAAAATTATAAACAAAAAATATTTGACGACTTCACTGTTGCTCGGTAGTGCGGGACTGAAAAATCGCGTGCAGATATTTTGCGTTGAAGCATAACGTATTAGGCCCCTAACTGTAGCAATTTGCGTCCATTTTCCTTTCGATGTTGACGGCTAGAAATCATTAAATTTTCGCCAGTGTTCTAACGTTTATTTTCATAATAACACTCTTGCAGTTTTTTTGAGATACGGTATATTTTTGTGTTGCGGCCGTTGCATCAGTTGCATTAGTTACCATACGCAGTTTTTTTTTCGTTTGCGTTCCGTGCAAAAACTTCTCACGTAACTAACCGTGGCTTCGTCGCGTGTAAACTATTATAACGACAAATAGTAATCAATATTTGTATAATCACAGTTAATAGACCACGTTGTTGTTTTCAATGTTTTGCACTATATATTTCTACTTTTAATTTGCACGTTTGATTTGTATTTACTTTTTCTCTGTGTAATTAATTGTGCAGGTTTGCTTTTGCAACTTTATTTAGTGGTGATGGTGACGCGTTGCGTTGTATAGAAGCCACAGTTTACTTTGCATGTAATAAACTTTTTAACGTTTTTTAAAATTTTTTGCAACGCTTTTTTACGTTTTCTAACGTTATGTTTTATTTTCTCAACGTTTTTTATTTTAAAAAAACGTCCAGCATGCTGCCAATACGCCATCGAGCTACATAAAACAGTCACGTAGAAAAAGTGCTATATGTTTATTGAAAATTCCACCAAGAACGTCGAAAAACACTGTTAAAGTCAAAGAAAGAAATTATTAGGTATAGTGGCGGTAGTTTGCTTACAGCCTAGGGATATTTGGTTTTATTACCACACGGTTGAATTGAAATTGAATGAGGTTCTCTCTCTCGTTTTAGTTCTAGGAATAAAGCTACAGCATCAGGTTTTCGGCATGGAGTTAAATAAATTATGGCTAACGTTTTTATCAACGTTTTTAACGTTTTGAAAAATATTTCTGGAACGCTTTTTACATCGATGTTACTTTGCCGTACAGGTGGGTCGATGTCTGCCGGTGGACTACTACGTCGGGTGTTTCGCTGATGTGTTGGATCACGTCGAGCTGCGCTGCAGCGGCAAGTCGAGTTGTCTCATCTCTGTGCCGGACGCCGAGCTGTTCCGTGTGCAACCGTGCCGCAAGGACCTCGTGGCTTACTTCGAGGCCGCGTACAGATGCGTCACAGGTACGCGTGCACAGTGGCTTGCTGGCGTAACGGTTGCTGTCGTAGTTTGAGTACTTGTGTCTGTCTGCGTTAAGTTCGTTATAAGTAATACGAGCAAAGCTCATGAGACGCACAACAGCCTGTAGCAATTCCTGTTCGTAGGTTGTTCTGATCCATCTCTATCCATTTCGTTGCAGTTCACTCTTGAAGTGTGCGCTGCAGCCGAAAATTACAAAAATACTAAAATCCCCTATTTCAGTGGTTCAAGGTCGTTTGAAGTCATCAATGTTAAACCACTTAAAAGCTTGTCGGTAGTTATTGTTACGGTAAGCAGCTGCAAATCTATGTCTATCTAGAAGCGCTAGACGAGCCAACAGCGGTAAAATAACAACCTTTTATAAGGGTAACCTTATTTTACGTTCATGTGCAGAGGCCTTCTTGAACCTGGGGGTCGGGACTTGAACTGTTAAAATCTACGTTTAATGCTGAAAATTCTATGTGCAGGTTGTCTTGGTCTATCTCAAGCCATTTACTCTTGAACTGTGTGTTGCAGCCCAAAATGGCTAAAAAATCACTAAGACCCCCTATTTTGAGGGTTTAAGGTCGTCCAAGGTCATTGATTTTGATGCCAATCGAAAGGGCATTATGGGACTTTCTATTAGTGATTATTAGTAACCTAAGCTCTATCTCGCACCGTTTCTGAGATACGGCGACTTATTGGCTCAAAATCGCCAATTTTTGTACCTCCGTTTCATTTAGCGCCGTCGATCGAATTTCGGGAAAAGCTTGACGGATTCTAAAACCAGAGTCTTCCTGGCAGTCCACGGTAAAAATTTCATGATCCTAGCTTGCGCCGTTTTGATACACTCGCAGAATGTGACAGACAGACGGACAGACAGACAAACGGACGGACGGACGGACAAATCGACGATGACTGTCGAGCGTAAAAATTGGATAAAATTCGTAAAAACTAGAAATACGTTCTGTAGAATGAGGTATCTGTCCCATTGCCACGCTACGTAGCCTAGCAGCTGCGTATAAGGAAGGTAGGTGCAAACAGGGCGCAATTATCTTTCACGGGGGTCGAGTTGTAGTCAATTCTGTCCCAAAATTCGTTGCCATGGCAACGGAGGTCGGCAGGCGAGAAATTTAAATGACTCCATCGGATAGCCCGGGCTCGAAAATAGGGGTGTAGGTAAAAACAGCGCGCAATTATTTTTCATGGGGGCCGAGTTATAGTCAATTTTTGTTTTAAAATTCGTTGCCATGGCAACAAGGGTCATAAAGGGAGAAATTCAAATGACACCATAGGATAGCGCGGGCCCGAAAATAAAGGGCAGGTGCAAACAGCGCGCAGTTTTCTTTTACGGGGACCGAGTTATACCGCTTTGAATTCTCCATAGGCCTAATGCAAATTTTTTTTTAAATTGGGGTAAAATAGGGGAAAGAGTTATTAGATTTTTATCCCAAACAAACTCGATTTTACTTTTTGGGCTTCGTATCACTGTGCACAATTTTATCAAAATCGAGTTAAAATTGCGGTCGTAGGAGTGTTTACAGGCAGACTGACTGAATGACAGAAGTGATTTTATAATCTGTCCCTTGCTATGCTATAGCAATGGACCCCATAATGAGGTTGGCAGTTGTGGGGCTGCAGCGTGAATAGGCCTTTATTAATACATTTACTTGCAATTGGCCAGCCTTGTTTGACTACCAATGTTGAAAGTTGTGTGTGTTGCGACTGATGACTAACTGCATGAGTTCACGTGCACTTGAAACAGTAGACTTTTATTTTGACTGCTGATACATAAATTGGTTCCTGAATGATGATAAGATTACTAAAGATCTGTTTTGCGATTTGCAAAAAAATTCTATATTTCGGTGTGTCCAAAGTAAAAAAAATTGGAAAAAAATTCGTTCCTGTTTTTAATCCGTTAAAAGGTGCTTGTGTGTGATACCGCACGACAGATTATAGAATGTCATGCTACTTCGGTACTCTGTATTTGTGCAATGCAGAACTTTATACACAATCTTTAATCTTGACGGGCGCAGGTGCAGTGCATCTCATTTTCATGTACCGCTCGCTGATAATGGGCGTACAATTCACTGCTAATATTGAAATACTCTCGCCTGTGCAGTGGTGGCCGGTGCCGCTCGGTCTCGGCCTAATCATTTTTTGCGTATGCACGACGCGCGAGCGCCGGGGCGCCGCTCTGATGGCGTCAACAATTTCAGCGCCTGCGGCGTACGCATGTGGCCTGTGACCGCCCACGTCGATGCCGGTGATCAAATGTCGGCGCTCCTCTTTTTCGGCGTGCGCCGCATTACAGATCAGCCCCGCTTTGCCTGGCGTCATGCTCCTCAAATATAGGGGCAAGAAACGTATGAAAAAAACGCAATTTTGAAGTCTTATCATGGCCCAACACGTCAAGAAATAGGTAATCAGAAATGGTATTTAGAAGGCAAAAGTTGTGGAACAGTCGTAAGCAATACATCAGCTATTGTAGAAAATTCGGAAATGGAAATCATAAATATATCACAAGAAAAAGCACTTTTTCAAATGCATTTTGAATGGAAAGCGTGCATGTCCCATATACTTCAACAGGTGTGCAAAATCCTTTTTACACAAAAGCAGTTTTTTATCTTTTGAAAATGTGGGTGCCCGGGCCTCACGAGCACGATCGGCGCCGTTGCTACAGCTACCTCCGCATGCAGTGTTGCTTGCTATGCCAGCTTACATTTTTAATCCGCTAGCTACAATGTGGCCGGAGCATGTCATAAATGAGTATAGGCCGCCACCGAGACATTGCCATGGAGATCAGACTAGCAGATTGTGTACACCGTCGTCACTAGGGGGCGCCGTATGCGCATAGTTCTCAATAATTGAGCATAGCTGTTTGCCTCGCTGCTTAGAAATTCGTGCACTGGCTGCGTGAAACGTAAAAGACGTAAAAAGATTTTTTTGAACCTTAAGGCTATATAGCGACGCTGATCTCCGTTTCCTTAATCCTCATTGCACTGACTACTATTACGTGACTTCACTCGTTAGGCTTTTTGTTACGTGTCCTTGTAGTCTTAGGACTTAACGCCACGCTAAAGTTAATTCGTCATCATCATCATCAGCCAGACACCAGCGTACATACTGCCTGTAGACAACGAAAACGAGCCGGCGTGTGCTTGTTTACGTTCCAGCTTTCAATGGCACCCATTGCACTCATCCACGGTGGGATGGCCAGGCTGAGTTCTCATATGTGTCTGATTACATACAAGACGGTTTACCGATTATGGTCACCAATCTAAGTACTAACCGGGCCCGGTGTCGTGGGAAATTTGTCGCACCTGGAAAATTCTTCCCACCTCCATATTGTCATAATGTAACTAACGTCATTAACCCTAACCCTATCCCTAACCCTAACCTCAATCTAATCCTAACCCTAATCTTAACCCTACTCCTAACCCTAATTCTAAATTTAATCCTATCCTTAATCTTAACCCTAACCCGTACTGCTGCGTGTGGGAATAATTTTCAGGTGCGACGAATTTTCCACTACACCGGCTTAGAGTAACTTCGTTGATCAGACACGATGCGTTACCGCTAAACCAAGTGATCAGTCATGTCATGCTATAGGATACAATGCAAGTGAATTACATCGCGTCTTTAGCTTATAGTAGCATCGATGCAGATGACGAAAAAAACGCTGCTAAGCACTAAGCAGCCGCGTCGTCGATTAGAAAGTTGCGGAAATTTCGGGCTGTCGGAAAATGGTCGGAAATTTTTTCACCGGCAAAAACCTCGATTGTGGTGGAATTTTAGGGAGAAATTTAAAAAATAACCACCCATAATAAGAAAGTAAAACAAAGAAAGTAAGTATAATGTGAATTTATATAGCATATAATTTTTTCTTAAATTAATCTTTAATGCACCCATTGTCCTGTCGTAATCTTCTCCGTCGGAAATTTTCGGTGGCTGTCGGAAAATTGCTACTTTCTGCGCCGGCTACTTTTTAACATTTATTCATTCATTTATTTTATTCTGTAAAAAAGCTGACAAACGCAGTTTATGAAAAATATAGTCAGTAACGAAGTAAAGCAAATCTGACGTAGGCCTAGTTTGCAAAGATATGTACTTCAATAGCTGTCTCTGTAAAGCATGCGAATGACAAATAGTCACGTTCGTTGAGATAAGTAGTTTTGTTAAGCACAAGTTTTGTCATGAGAGCGTGGTCTGAGGTCATCATCATTATCATCATTTTATTTCGTTCATAGACACATAGCATGACATTTTAAAGGTCACAAGTAATGAACTGGAACGACAAGGTTGAAACAACACTGACAGCCGCCCATAAGCTTAAATAATACAAAACACATGCAAAATAAACGAGCAGATTAAAAACACTTCAAAAATACGGCAGAATCAACAGAGTCTATAGACTGTTTAAAGGTGTTGATACTTCTAAAATTAACACTACTTGGTAATGAATTCCAAACGTTTATAATGCGCTCACAGAAGAAGGACGAGCGTGCACTATGATTTGTACGATGCTTGTAAAGTTTAAAC
>Ga0209367_1004528_pt1 | contig 19206 bp, 14 predicted proteins | sample WorMetLIZISLAND2_FD_187412 | JGI IMG/M metagenome (GOLD analysis project Ga0209367, IMG submission 187412) | Marine gutless worms symbiont microbial communities from Max Planck institute for Marine Microbiology, Germany - Olavius geniculatus... ...
CCAAAAAGGCACTTCCTTGTGCAGAACCGCGTCGTTTGACGTATTAAGCGTAAAAATCCCTTAAGGGGTCTGACCTGTGGGTGCGCGGAAGAAAAAAAAACGTATATACACGGTGTTTCATAAAAAATGGCACCCTATTTCTTTCTTTCATAATTCTCTCAAATAATAATCAATTTACATGAAATTTTTACAAGTTAAAGCTGAAAAAATACTAATTCAAAATATTTCAACAATGTAGCTGTTAGTTAAATATTCTGTGCTAGTCGTGATGTAATGCTGACATCATAATGTGCCGCGAGTACAAACTGGCTTGTCGCAACCGGTGCCGACAGTTGCTGAATCGCTACCTTGTTTCGATGGTGGACTTCCTCTGGTTCACTGATGACAAACTGTTGAAGTTTTACCATTGTAGCCACAAAAAAGCCCAAAACGATCACTTTCACACACTTGTAGGGATAGCTTAACTTTTGCACTTTCCAGCAAGACAGTTCACCAGCACACTCCGCTTGCGAGATGGTTGAGTTTTTGGATCGCGAGACACCTGATTTCATGCCCCCATGTTGCTTAGTGCTGATACGATGAAAAATTTTCATTATTAAATCAGAAAAAATTTACCATCAAAGCAAGACCACAAATGACAGCACAAGTTGAGACAAGCAAGCTTGTACTCAGAATGCATTATGACGTCAGCGTTACATCACGACTAGCAAAGAATATTTAATTATTAGCCAAATTTTGTTGAAATGGTTTGAATTAGTATTTTTTCAGCTATATTTGGTAAAAAGTTTATGTTAATTGATCACCATTTGACTGAGTTATGAAAAAAAGAAAAAGGGTGCCATTTTTTATGAAACACCGTGTATAAATAAAAATTTTTGCGTATATTTCACCCATTTGCCAAGAAGCCCCCCTTGGAGGAATTTGCATAAAATTTTGCATGATGGGTCCCCTCCCCGACGTAATCAACCGTGCCAAATTTTATCTCAATCGGGTCAGGGGTTTTGATCCTGTGGGGGGTCGAATTTTTGGATTCCCCATAAGAAAGAGAAGTCGCCGTTAACACAGGGCTTGAACTACCGTTCAGCCTGTGATATTTATTTATTGTAAAATGCTAATACAAGTTGGGTCTCTTATAGTAGCCGGGTCTCTAATACAGGCCGGGGTTCTGAGTCACTTGTTTTAATAAAAGTCAGGCATCATGCATATCAACTGATATTTATTGGTTATGCTTTGAGTTCTGTTAATCAAATGGCAAATGGGTGAAATATACGCAAAAATTTTTATTTATACACGGTGTTTCATAAAAAATGGCACCCTTTTTCTTTTATAAGCCGGGTCTTAACATAAGCCGGGTCTTCAATATAAGCCTGACATTCAAGTAGTAGTAGTTGTTGTTGTTGTAAGTGTACTAGTAGTTGTATATGTAATTATTGTTGTACGTGCAACAGTAGTAGTAGTATACACTCACTCTAGATTGTATCGATTTTTGTATTAATAGTATTGCACACACTATCTACAGAAAAAGTATATTATTTTGGTCTGGCAGGTCAACGATGTTTTAATAGAAGCTGGGGGTCTAAGTCACATGTGCTAGTAACTGAGTATTCGTTTAATAAATGTTGAAAATTGAATTTGTCACATGCTGTCATTATGAGCCAAGAACAAATAAGCTGAATGATTAACAGAACTCAAAGCATAACCAATAAATATCAATTGATATGCATGATCCATAATCTTTTCAACTGTTTAAAGAAAAAAAGTAAAAGTGGTGAGTAGTATATAGTGCTTGAATGGAGTCTCGAGGATACCAATTCGATTTCAGAATCAATACTAGAATTAAAGCTGTGTCCTCTACTGGTATCTGTTCTATAGCAGAGGGATGTTTCAATTTTGACTGCCATTCGCTGCAATGTCATATAGACGTCATCATGGTGACTCATCATCAGCACAGCGTAAGCGCTGTGTTATGCTGCAGCGTTAAGTGTAGCATTGTGTATCGAGGTCCCAGGCCGAGTTGAGGCTCGAAGGACCGAAAATGGAGGCCGCAAGCCGATACTATGGCAAAGATCAAGTGGACAAGGCTGCATTAGTGCTGTGTTAGATATGTCCTATTTGATGCGTAAATTAAGCTTCTTCATTACTGATTGCTGTATATACCCTTGTGTGTAATGGTGGATTTAGATTGGCGGTCAAAGAGCTATTGTTAGAAGCCGCCCACAACAGGCAGCAAGCTAATGAGATGGGCACAGCTGGCTGGTATGTTTACACTAAACCACTACAACCAGTCTCATCTAACAACATGTGTAGATTGTGTTGAAGCCTGTGCATGGAATGAAGTGCCATTTGGTAGGGATTCTACTGAAGCTATCAAGCAATCTTCTATTAGTGGTCCTGGTTAGTTGCCAACTCAACAGGAATGAGACACCTGAAGTTCATAACCTTTATTCGTTATATTTACATTCATATTTCATGCCAACCAATGTGACTTAATTTAATGCCATATTTTGACTCTTTGTTGATCTTTTTTGTAATGGAGTTGATGATTCCAGTGATGCAGTTGCATACCGGTATGTTTTCCCTGGTTATCAAATGATGCACTGCAATTGTGCAAGTTGTTTTGTGCTGCATTTTCACATGCCATTTAACAACAGACAGAAGACATATGATGTCAGAAAAGCGTTTAATGCAGATCACCATGCAACCGTTAGACCTTAAACAAACATTCATACACCTGTGAAGTGTGTAGATAATTTTTGCTATATTTTATGTTTGTACAAGTGTTTAACTTGATGTATGTTACACAGTGTGCTGTTGATTGACAGGAACAGGCCACAATCTACTCGAGTCAACAAGCGTTTTCTGTCACGCACTGTTGCCAGTGCCACTCTGAACAGCAGACCTACACGTGGCGGTGCTAGCCATAAATCAGTGAACTGTCAATCATGTGATGATGATGACAATGATGATAGACAACATCACAAGCAGCAGCAGCAGCACCAGCTGCGGAGGCTGCATACTTCAGCAGCATCTCAGCATGGACAACGTCGAATGTGTACTGATAGCATAGGTCAACAGAGAAAACGTTCACAGACTGAATCTGATAGTAGACAGTCAGACACTGATAGACACAGCAGCAGCCACGTCTATGATGTTCATGACTACATCAGACTGAATGAAGAATACAAACTGGACAAGAAGCGACGGACAACCGATAGTCATAGTGTCGATAATCGAATGAATGTTAAACGGCATTAATGTAGCAGTTCATTTAAAATGTGATTGGATAGTGGCCTAATAATTACAGGTTGATTATAGCGGATCAGAATCGGATGACACTTGCTGTTTTGTTCCATGTTTTCACCGTATCATGGCTCATAATACATTTTAATAGATTGCAGTATTTTGGTATAGTTTTTTGCTAGTGTGAAGTTATTATAATTTCAGTGTTTTTTTTTATGTGAAAATTGAGCCTGAATTGACATGTGTGATCTAGATCTGATTTACACTGAAAAGAAATTATGCAGCTGCAGCATGCAGTAGTATAAATTCAAGAAATAATTGAAATGTAAAAAGGATATATTGTTGGCCAATATTGGAATTGGTATGCAACTCTGAAAATAGTGGGAATTAAATGCACTCGTCACTGATATACACTCACTGAGTGAGTGTCAGTGCGGAAAAAGTAAACCCCTAGAATTGGAATGAATTCAAAAAAGTTTTGTACACTTAATCCTCAGTTAATGAGTGAAAAACAAGTAAAGCTCTGCTAACACAAACAGAAACGCGCAACAGCGGTTCACCGTCGTACGCTAGTGATGCATAGACTTCATCCATAGATCTCATCTGTACGGCTTTTGGTTAGTTTCACAGAAGGCCCAGGAAAACATAATCATTCACCAGATGGCGCCAGACGCCCTACGACTAAATATGTAGCCTAGGGGGCCCTAAGCTTATAGTGTCTTACTTGTACTCACCGGATGACGCCACTATCTCACTCTGGCAACACCATATCGGATGGATATCGCAGGTTTTCCCTACCCTCTCTCATTTAGCGCCCTTGTTCGGGGTGACCCCTTCGAGTTTATGGAAAAGCTTTATGGTTCTTGAAACTATAGAGTCTATACCAGGCAGACGGCGGTGAAGATTTGGTGATTCTAGCTTGCACCGCTTTTGACTGATCCACCCGTGTGACACAGACGGACGGACAGAATTGCAATGGCTAAGACGCGCTACAGCAGTAGCTGCTGTTGCACGTAAAAATTGTTGAAAAATGTTATTTCATAGTGGAGCTATTATTTTTTAAATATCAATGAAAAATATCTTGGTTTCCAATATGGTGTTTTTGGCCTAATGCGGTCACTTCACTGGAAGTGATGTGATGTTGTATTGATGCGTGGGGCAAAACGGTAGAGCGAGATGTAGCCTAATGAAGTTATAGCTTACAGCAGGGTGGGCCAAAAAAATTGAACCATTTGTTTGTACACACAACTGGTCAGTGGCGTCGCCCGCTTGATTGTGTTGTCTGATACTTCACAAGGTAGTGTAGCGAGTAGCGACACACTTGAGGTGTGGTGGGTAGCTATATATAGTGATAGTTTTATATTACAAATTGTTTCCGGATTCTGACAGTGAAAACATTTTGAATATCGGTTAACATTTTCGTGAAATTATAAAGTGTACAAAAACGATGCCATTTTTGGCCCACTCTGTATATATTATGTTAGGCATGCACGCTATGCTACTGCAGGCGAGTTTTGGTCTCGTTTACCATACTGTAATGTGGTATTGTGCTTTCTAAGCTGCTACTTAACCTTAGGCAATGCAGAAGTAGGTCTGTGTCTAAACGTGGTCCCGGCATAAACTATGCAGCTTTATACTGCGGTGAAAAAATGCCTATAGGTCTACATGTATAATGTGCAGTTTTACGAGTTATGGTACTGCTGATGTCAACTGGTGCACAACACAGACAGTTAACTGACAGTAACATAATTTAGAAGCTTTTATGCGTTTCTCAAGTGCCGCGTATCGGCTAGAGAAGGCATATGCTTAGCGTCAAAGCCGACGGAGGTCATTGAAAGTTTATCGGATACGCTTGGCATTTGCGGCGGTCGCCAGCATGTGTTATTGCTTGCTGCATTTGACAGTCGCCCGCATAGTTGGAATTCCTTCTCAAGAGTCGGGCGGGCACCTGCTCGACGACGGCCTCTGATTGGCTGCGAGATGACGAGCCCCCTGTCAATCACGATGACGTCACACGCAAACACTGAAAACAACATGTCCGGTGGCCGTACGTTGTCGGCGTGGTGAGGTGGATTAACGTAATCTTGCGATTATTAAGAGCAATGACGATGATCGACAACGATGTCTCATAGAAGACTGGTCGAAATCGGGGACGAGGAACAGCGCCCTCTGCCGGAGGGCTGGGACATAGGCACCGACGTCGATGGAAAGGTCTTCTACATCGACCACAAAACCCGGCAGACGACCTGGATCGACCCCCGCGATCGGTAAGCTGCCCCTCCCTCTCACTTCTAATGCCCTGTTTTTGAAACGAGGGGTGAACTAGGGGTAACTCTCGATCAAGTGTTACCCCAAGGTTAAGTAAAAATTGCGTTTTTGCAACCAATTCTACAGTGTACTATGTGATTTACTAATGGACTCTATGGAAAAATGGTAGTTTATTGTATATCGTTACCAATCACGTAAAAGTTGTTGCTTTTGGGTCTCAAAAATTACTACCAGTGACAGACGTCTTAGCGGTGCGGATGGCTATAAGCCAGCTGTTAATTCTTCAGACCAGCTGTTTAGGATTTAGCAAACGGTTCCGAGGACTACTAGACCAGTGACAGCACATAATCATAATCAGCGCCAAGCCTGAGCAGAAATTTCTTGCAATGCCAAAAGCAACTCCACCTTCGAAGTGGTCGCCGTTGAGTATTTTTTAAACACACCGAGTTTTAGCAGGCGCAACAATTAACAGCAATTAGGCATTTATGCATCCATTAGACAATTGAACTCAACTGGATACAGACTGAGCCAGAAGAGTAGAAGTAATTACTGCACATCTATTTGTGAACTGCAGACACACAGCGTGCTTTGAGTGACACTTTGACGTTGCTGTCCGTGGCTGTTTCTTGAGAAGTTGAGACCAGTGACGATGAGAACCACAGCCGGGCCTGGGGAAACAATCTCTCGGGCGCCTTCTGCAGAAATTTAAAAAAAATTTATTTCTAAAATGGCACACTCTGGTGTACTTTATATTTCTCAGTGACAGTGGGGCCCCAAACGTTACGGGGCTCAAGGTAATTTTCTCTCCCTTTACCTCCCTCTTGACAGGCCTAGTTGAGACTTGAGACTTATTGGTACTTGTGCTTTGTTTTACGTATTATTTAGGCCGGTTAATTCTTACAGACTATTAATGACAATACAAGAGTATTGGATGTTTGCTGCATTCTTTGACTATCCTAGCACTGAAAATAGTGAAAATTATGCCAATATCTAACGCTTGATACAGATGTAACAGTATAGGGAGAGGGGAAATGTCCGGGTCTCACAAAAAATGGGAGGGGACTGTCCACCAAGGAAACATCCGGGGGAACATGTCCGGGAGCAGGGGAATGTCCTACACCCAAGTACTGAATGGTCCCTGGCAGTTTTGGGGTGTTACAGTTGACACATTTTTTTTCTGTGCATATTTTCAGGTTGTTTAAGCCGGCATCGTTTGCTGATTGTTTGGGTGATGAACTGCCATTCGGCTGGGAAACTGCATATGACCCACAAGTTGGAACATACTACGTTAATCACCTGACAAGTGAGATATGATCACTGTACATCAGTGTTTGCTTTCTTTGATACTTATTGCTCTTTTCTGCTGCTGTTGTTGTTTAATGTCATATCAGTGGATAATTCTGCTTTGTTCTAAAGTTCTTAACAAAAGCCTGCATTTCATCTTGTTACTATATATGCACAGAGAGCAACCAGATAGAAGATCCGCGATTAAAATGGCGCGAAGAACAGGAACATATGTTGAAGGAGTATCTGGCCGATGCCAGCCAAGATCTTGCCGTAAGTTTCATTTTCAGTGATGCTGTCTGTTGCAACAGATGTTTCCACAGTGCATTCTGTTTGTTTATTTCTGTCCATCTGGTTGTTTGTTATTTGTGTGCATTGTGCCTATAGTTGCTGGATGAAGCATGGTGCCACCTGCCAAGGACTCTTACTATTGGTCATAGTAACATTTTAACATTACAGTCTCCATGAGAAGGTATGATTTCGGGGTTTGACTCCCCTGTCAAAAAAATTGCACTGTGTACTGCAGACTAATTTTTAAAATTAGCATACTGGTCCATGATTTGATCATGGCTGTTTTTCTGATAAATTATCAGCATTTTGTCTGTCATAGTAGGCTTGTATGCTGTCTTGAAACCAGTGGGCTGGGCCCTCATAAAACTATTTGTTTTGTTTATAATCTGGGACCATGGTTACTATTAATGATTGCAATTTTGGGATCACAGCCATTTAGCCAATCCAAATCTCAGGATTTCAAGATTACAAAAAATGCCAAAGTAGTCTTTTTTCGAGTAATAGATGATAAAATAGCATTTGGCTGCCTTGTGAAAATTATTCATTCACAGTGGAGTGTTCGCTGTGCAGTGTGCACTGTAAGTTGCATTTTGACAGTCACAGTCAAGTGCTGATGTTGGTGAGAAGCGTATTACTTTGTATTTTTTCTTCTGAAAGTTTGATGTCCTGTAACTACTCACTATTATTGAGACGAGTCACTGAAGTCAGTTACAATTACTTGACAGTTTGATGATAATTGGTGCAGGCAAAACAGGAAATCCTGGACGTGAAACAGGAACGCTTGACGCTAGCAAATGAAGAATATAAACAACTGACCAATCGTTTGCAGACACAATGGAAGGCTTCGAAAACTAGCTGTATGTGACTGTTTTGTGTCATGAATTATCAGTTGTTAATGTAGAGTTTATCGGTTAGAAGACGACAAGTTTTTACTGTGCTAGTTAGTGAAGAAATGGTACAGTAATTTGTTTTAGAAGTCTGTTGGTCAAATGCATAATGTATGTTGGCAGTCTTGTAATTCTCAAGACTTTAGTTGTTATGTGAAAGCCTTGGTTTTCGTTCGTAGTAAGTAAGTAAGATTATTCAGAAGGTGTAATTTAACAATAACCACAATGCACCGCGCTCTCAACGCCTGAACAAAAATGTCTTTAACTGTCGTTTAAACTGTTCAAAGTTAATGTCAGTTTGTCTCAGATGAGCTGGCAGACTGTTCCACAGCCTCGTCTTGTCTGGAAAGTTTGATTGAAAGGTTGAGGCTTGAATCAATTTAATATTTTTAGGACAGATTTAACAGTTTTAATTGTTAACTTTTAGCATCAACCTGTTCCACAGCCTCGTCTTGTCTGGAAAGTTTGATTGAAAGGTTGAGGCTTGAATCAATTTAATATTTTTAGGACAGATTTAACAGTTTTAATTGTTAACTTTTAGCATCAACCTGGTTGACGTGATGTATTACACATGTATGTCATGTTGTTGACAGTAGGTTAAAAAGATTTATTTTGACGCTTTGATGAATTTTCATTTTATATTGCCAGGGTGAGTGTGAGACAGTGACTGATTACGGATTGGCCAATTGCAATTATTTTTGGCATGCGGCATCACAGAGTTATTCAAAAAATAAAAGGGGCACATTTTTTGAGACGCGGTGTAGTAATAGTTTCATCGTTAGTCATGGAATGGCGTTTGTGCTATGCAAATGCAAATATATTTGTGTGTGCAGTGAACTCAGTAGCATCGAGCATCTGTTCGAGGCATGATCCAGCGGTGCTGCGGCACGAGGTTGCCAAGAAGAGACGGCATGTGGAACAGCTTCGCTGGGAGCTGGAACACATGGAGTCCGAGATGCAGTATACGCAGCATGGACATCGAGCGCTGTCACTGTATGCCGATTGATCACCATCAGCATTGTCAGATTTATAGCGTGACCGACTGTTACGTATCGAACATGATTAGGTTGAGAACGAGATGTAAATAATACCGTGCCAACATAGAGTTTTAGATTTACGCTTATTCAGAATGTTGTGTTTATTTCATTAGCATGTTGCACAAGGCAGTCATGCAAACACGGTACTCCAAGGGGCTTATAAGGGTGCTCATCTCCCAGATGTTGACCATTGAATTTATGATGCATGGCCAGTGCAACATGACCTACGATATTGACAGAAAAACCAAACTATTTGTTAAACTGCTTATTGTTCTATTATACTGAGGTTTGGAGTCAAATAATAGCAGTTTGTGCTTGCTGCTGTGCACTAATTTTATCTGATCTGAAGACTAATGGTTAAATTGGAGTGTCATTGACAACAAAATTGAACAGATTGCATATGTGGCATATCATTTTGTTATTGTTTGATTTAGTCATTGAACCTCACAAAATCGTGATGAAAAATTCACAGTTAGTCGAAAGACATATCTCTGGTGGTGTTTCAGATACTGTGTAATAGTTTATGAATAGTTTAAATTAAGTTTTGGTTTAGTTAATATTTTCTACCCTTAGATGCCATTGCTTACAGCATAAAGACTTTTTAGCAGTGATATTTCTGCGCAACTTGGTGGTGGCTGGTGTGTTACAGGGTGGATCAGAAAATGTCGGGAGAGCACAGTATGTACAGTGCGCATGAGGCGCAGGAAATGTTGGCAAATATGAGGGAGATGTCAAAGTCTGTGAGACAAGCTCAGTCCGAGAGACTACAACTTCAGCAGGTCTGTCTGTTTAATAATAATCTTACTATAATGCGCTGAAAGTCTGTCTGTCTGTCAGCCCCCTCTAGCGCCTTCCCTGTTGCATGGTCGCGAACCCCGACCGTGGCGTTTGAGTCCTTGGGCCTTAGGTACGTGCCCCCACCTGTCCACACAGGCAGCTTGAGGGGGTGGGGGATAAGTTTTCTGGTCTTCTTTCCTCACTGATTCTGCCAAGCCAGTCAGCTTAGCGCACTGTGTACTGTAGTGCTTCATGGCGGAAAACTCCCGCCCATAGGGCGGGGTGCTTCTAGTAATAATACTAATAATAGTAATAATAATAAGTGAACCTTTATGTATTTATGTAGTACACTGTCATTTCAAGAAATCTCTAATGTGCTGGATGTGCTTTAATACATACCAGACAGAAAGGATGTAAGAGAATGCTGGGACATCTCCAACAGATACAGCGGTCCAATGCCATGCAGACGTGTAGACAGACAACGATAACTTGAGTGTGAAATTTTCTGGTACATCCAACCAGTGAAAGACGTCATGTCAAGCGTGTTGTCTGCTGTGTTAAATTAACAAAGTTGCTTTATGTCAGGCCCAGTTAGTACTTGATGGGAGACTGTCTGCGGGCAAGTAAACCATCTCGGTGCGAAACCAGCCAGCTGGGTCGACTCAGCCTTTTACCCTTTGTGGGATGTGGGATGTCAGCTTGTGTTATGTGCAGCCAGTGATGTTGCATTGGATTTGGGTTTGCTGTTTCAAAGGTCTACTATTCCCACTAAGCCTTAGCCTAATCCTAACTCTAGCACTGTGGCATGTATCTGGACAGTGGACGTTTGGAACAGTGGCTCAGTACCTTTGTATTGCCTATCTGTCTGTCTGTCTGTGTGTTCAGAGTGTGTTGAATCTGCATAATGAGATGCTAGCTGAAGGTCGTCTACAGTCCGAGGTCGTTGGTGCAGCGCTGCCAGCTCACAGACATGAGTCCGTTACGACTGCTTCTCAAACCGACTTGTCAGGCGAGGTGAATGATCGTGCAATGTCACTTGTGTTGTAGCAGGGGGGAGCCCTAAATTCTGATCTGTTGGAATATTTTCTTCACAGTTCAATTGCATTCAATGATGTAGGAGTAGTAGTCATAGTAGTAGTAGTAGTAGTAGTAGTAGTAGTAGTAGTAGTAGTAGTAGTAGTAGTAGGCAAGAGTTATACTGCCATTTGTAGATGAGCCTGAACCAGCAAAATTTGGGACTGAAAAACCTAAATTTTGGAGAAATCTATTTGCAGAATGGAAATTGTTAGCACACGTAATCTCCACTGTTAGAAATTTGCAAAGTCTGTCTGTTGGAATTCTGTTGGAAGTTTGTAGTGTCTGTCAGAAAATTGCAACTTTCTGCTTTACCTACTTTTTACGTGCGAGAGCTAGCTAGCTAGAGCTATAGCGCGTATTAGCTATGATAATTCTGTTTGTCTGTCTGTCTGTTTGTCTGTCCATCATGACCCGGTACCGTTCCAAGATCAGTTGAGATAGAGACTTTAGGTTTTCACCATATGATAGCTTAGAGTCTCTAGTATTTTGTGACAAAATTTCATCTCGCTGGGTGAAGGGGGTCACCCCGAATGAGGGAGAGAAAGAGGGGCATGTGCAAGCCTGACTAGCACACCTTGCATATGTGTGAGTCTACAGCGTTTACCATGCAATCGCTGATGTATACAAGAAATTTGAGCTAATGCTCAAGAGGCGCGCAAAAGCCTATAGCAGTTCCGGTTCAGTAGTTTAGCTGAAAAATGAGGTGTTCACGCTAAGTTAATATACAAATACCAAATGCTCTATCTGGATCGCATAACAATAGTAGCGTGGCGCCACCTTGTGAATGACATAGACTTGTGTCGCAGCCCGAAATCGCCAAAAATCCATAAAACCCCTATTTTGGTCATTCAAGGTCATTGAATTCAGCGCCAATTGAGAGCCAGTGTACGACTTCCTATTAGTGATTAATAGTAACCTAGGCCCTATCTCTTTCCACCCATGTGACGGATGGACGGACAGACAGACGGATGGACAGAATTGTGATGGCTAAGATGTGATGAAAGCTGTAGCTGCTTTCGTGCGTAAAAATATAACAAGTCAATCAATGCAATCAATCAGCATTAGTTAGTGCTGGGCGTTGTAAACCAATTCCTGAGGTGGCAGCACCATCGAACAAAATGTCACAAATTATGCTGTAAGATATGCAAGCCGTTTCACCAAATACTGTGTATCAGAAGTGTACTAAATAATTTATGTAAAAACTGTTCTGTTTATATAGGCTACAGTGTAACGGTGACATCGTGGTTGTAGATATAAAACAGCACAAATCACAATTTAAAAATTCAAACTTTACCATTACATGGTTAGCAAAGTTCTTCTGAAGTCGGTTTTGTATTTTTACGTGCAAGAGCTAGCATAGCTAGCTAGCTATAGCGCGTATTAGCTATGGTAATTATGTCTTGGTGTCTTGGCATCTGTCTTGGTGTCTGTCACTTCCCGGTACCGATCCAAGCCCAGGTGAGATAGAGACTTCGGATTTTCACCATATGATAGCTTAGAGTCTTTAGTATTTCGTGACAAAATTTCATGCCACTGAGTGAAAGAGGTCTCCATGAACGAGGGGGAGAAATAGGGGCACCCGCTAAAAAGGTGTTATTCTATTGGTTCGTCTAACATAAAAATGGTTGCAGATAGGCACAGTCAAGCACTGGCGACGAGCTTCTTAGGAATGTCAACATCAATGACCTTGAATGGCCTTGAACCCCCAAAATAGGGGGTTTTAATGAATTTTTCGCAATTTTGGGCTGCGACACGCATTTCAGGAGTGAATAGCACCGAAATGGCTGGAGATAGACCAGGACAACCTGCATACGAAATTTTCAGCATTGAATGTACACTTTAGCAATCCAAATCCGGACCCTCTAGGTTCAAGGAGGCCTGCGCACGTGGGTGTCAAAGAGGGGTACCCCTCTAAAAGTGGTTATTAGCTGTTGACTTGTCTAACATGAAAATGGTTGCAGATAGGTGCAGACATGCTGCTTAACATAACAAGCACTGGTGACAAGCTTCTTAGAATTGTCAACATTGATGACCTTGATTTGCCTCGAACCCTTTTTACTGATGTTTTGGTGATTTTCGGCTGCAAAAGAGTGAATTGCGACAAAATGGATGGAGATATACCAAGATTACCTGCGATGCAGGAACTGCTTTAGGCTCTCGTGCATCTCATGAGCATTAGCTCAGATTTCTTGTTGAAATAAGCAAGCACAGAGGCACTTACTTTGTCTTTATTTAATCAGTTCTTTTTCTGTGAATTGTTTGATGTTAGGTGAAGCTTAGATCGTTGCTGAAAAGTGAACTGTTTAAGTATTTGGGCAGAACTTTTGTAGGCCGGGTGCCCTTGTGGTTGCATGACCGGCAGCGAAAAAAGGCCTGGACTTCGAGTCTGAAAATTGGCATCACTCAAATAGTGTCAGCAAGTCCATAGCCATATCATGTGACGCTCGTATTAGAAAGTTTCTGTCATTCAAGTGATTTGTTTTAGTTATTGGCATGTTATTTTGTGCCAGCAGTGATGTTGTGTTGCCTACATGTCTGTGTTGATCAGTACAACAACAACCAGTATGCGGAGATGGTTCGGCTGAAGCTGCAGTACGAGAGCGTCAGGGCTGAGATGAAGAAGCTGCAGATGCAGTTAGCTGGCATCAATAGTCAGATCGTGCCCGGCCGACATTCCAACGAATACGATAGGTCAGTATGCCATTGCTACTTCTGCTGCTGCTGGCGATGATACTAATTTATAAGTTTCTCTGCATGCAGGTGCATTGATCCACATCTATTTCAAGTAGGGACAGTAGAAAATCACGGCAAAAATAGCAAAAAAACATGGCAAACATTTGTGAATATGGCAAAAATCACAGCAAAATCATGACATCCAATTAGGGTCCAAAAACCATTATAGAATTTATAAAACTCAACATCTAGCATTGATGACCATTATTACATGTAGTGTAGAGTTTTCATTTGTAAAATTTTGTCACTGCGGAGCATTAAAGTACAAATTTCTACAATGGCATCGCGGTCATATATTGAGCGAGTAGGTAACAAAGCATACGTACTTTGGCAGCAGTTGCAAAAGTAAATATTTTGGTGTTAGAATAACACCGTTTATGTTGATTAAAAATGAAAAATCATTGTAGAAGCGTGAAAAGACAGTAAAATCAAAGCATTTTGGCTAAAAACATGGCAGAACATGGCATTTTGGCAAAATGGCAGCATTTGACAAAAATCACGGCTTCCATGATTTCCATGTTTCTGTGATTTTTTACTGTCTTTAATTCATGGGAACAAACTTTGTGTTTTGAGGCAAATTGACATAGACTCACTCAGTTGGGTCCCTGAGGTCTGACAATAATCGAGGCTGAAGGCCGACATCAAGGTTGGGATGTTGGGGAAGGGGCTGGGGAGGAGTGAGCCTGGGATCTGGGAGAGGTCCCCCAGCATACTTCCACCTCGGTATTTTTTATTGAGGGGATATTGCCCCTTACCAATGATCGATGCCACTGACTGCATGCGAAATTACTTTAGTTGACTGCATTAATTATGCCACCGCTTAGTCATCCCAAAAAATTTTTTTAGTTGCCAAAATTAGTAATCACCACTAGTGATGGTTAGCAGATGTCCAGAAAACAGTCAAGAAGGGACTTTGTGTTTTTTTTGAGCCACCAGCAAAATTTAAGTCATCAACTGAATAGGTGCCAATTCCTCCCTCAGCAATAGTTTTTGTATTGTTTTTAAGATCAAGACCTCACAGAACGAACTGATGATAATATTAATAATGCACAAATTTGTATAGCGCCAGAATGTTGATTGAAACTGATCAGTCATTACTTTGTGTAAGCCTAAGGAGGCCTGTTTTGCGAACTTGAGTGTTTAAAAGTTTTAAATCTGAATTTAGCCTTAGATTACTGCAGGCCACCTAGCATGTGCTTACATCTGTATGGTACTGGCTGTTGTACTGTTTTGTAGGCTGCGGGTTATAGTCGAGAAAGAGCAGTTACTGCGTGAATTACGCAGTGCTGGCAGTGCTACTCAGGCGGAAGTTGTGAAATGTCGTATCAGACAGCTGGAACATGACCTCCACCAGCATGCTATCGACTACAACCCACAATCGTTCGACACTGACAAGTGCGTAGTTTCTTCCTTGTGCGATGTTTATTGAATTTGTTTTTTTGGTGCTACTTATGCTACCTTCAAATTTAACCTTTTTTCCTTTGAAATAAGCTGTCTTAGCATTGTCATCAGTAATTATTTGTTAAGGGTCGTGTTGGGCCTGTAAAATAGTTAGGTTGATACTTTTGTGCACACAGACTAGAAGGTGTTAAACTGGAAATGATAGTAAAATGTCTGTATGTGCTTTGTTACTAATTAGTCAATTAGAATTGCCTTAATAGCAGAGCTGCCTTAAGAATCAGTATTAAAGGGAAACTATCATGAAAGTTTGACTTTTTGGAATAAATGACACACGTGAACGTATAAACAAAATAAAATTTATGGCAAGCCAATTTTAAGCAAATTTTGACTGATTGTCACAAAAAAAGTGAACTATAATCATTTTTACAATTCGACACAAAACATACTGTTTGACACACTACTGGTACCAGTGACGTCACTGGTACCAATAGCAGCTGAAAATAACATGGGGCGAATAGGAGTTTGATCAATTTCGATGATGTTTTGATCGAATACTATGCCGGAGTGCTTTGGAACAGGATTTTCCAATCACCAGGGCATTCTGGGAATCACGCTGCACCGTCTACCAAAATATTAAAAGCTGTGGGCCGTCTGCAGAGTTGGATAATGCCTGCCGAAGAAGCGCCGATGAATCGGCTGATTCTAACACTGTACGTCCGTTTTATGCCACGACAGTCGGCCGTCTGGTAGATGAATCATTCCTTGATCGTCTATGTTTGAATTGCTATGGCTTGTCAAACACATCGTCACAATTTCAAACCAAAAACTTGTGCGTAAACTCCATTTGCGCTGTCCGGCTTCGCAGTTTAGCTCAGTAGCAGAGTCGTGCGGATCTTCGAATTTTGAGTTCGCGTCCGTCCACGGATTCTGATTTGAATTCCGCATCTGCAGTAATATGTTAACTCTGATCCACAGTCCGTTTGCATCTGCAATGCTTACTACCGTGAAGATTAGCAGTTTATCTTAGGCCAATAATCTCTACGAGTCTATAGTTATCTGTATGTGCATAAAGTGTTAAAATATTAATTGAAATATGATACATAATTGAAACGTCACTTATCTAACGGCTAAAATAAAACAAAAATTATCCAAAGCTTTAAAAAAGCTTACTATTAAAAAGTTACATATCAAGGTGAGCAACTTTTTGTCAAAGAAAAATCTGCAGTCCCTTTACGGACCAGAAATATTCTGCGGATCCCGAACCACACACGGACTCGCCCGCAATGCGCGCATCGCTGCTTGCTAATGATGCCAAGTGTGTCGACTATTTTTTGCACTTCAGATCCGGTAATTTTGCTCACGAATAAAAGCAATTTTCTTCATTTTTATGCATGATATGCGTGCATTTTTTGCTACAAATGAAAATAGATACCCTATTACTTTAGTTTTTGCGTTCACTTAGAATACAATTTTTCATGATAGTTTCCCTTTAATCTTATTTTGAAATTGTATTTGCCATCTTCCTGTCGTACCTCAGTTGAGTCAACGAATGTTTTTGACTCCCTGTATTATGTGAGCAGATAAGCTTGTTGTTACTTAGCATTTTGTCTTCATTTTCTACATGCAGTTAGATCTGTGTTTGACATTTAGGATTAATTGTTTTTTTATTTTTGTACATTTAGATTAATTATTTGTGAATCTCTACTGTGTATTGTTTGTGCTGTAGTCTGCAGCAACTACGGAATGAGTTGGTGAACAAACTAAGTCACGCTGCGCTGATGACATCTGCCCTCGAGTCTCAGATCAAAAGGTATGCTTCACCGAATCACTGTAAGTCGATGAGTTTCAGCTGTCTTCTGGCACAGTGTCATAATTTTGTCTATGTGATTTTTTGGTGGTTTTCAGTCACATTGTAGTTTTGTTTTGGTGCATTTCTGCCTGTTTCGCACTACAGTGTGCATTTTCACTTGTCTAGTTTTGAGTCACCATGTAGTTTTGTGTTTCATCCTGTCTCATAGTACAAGGCTGATGTAGTTTTGTAGTTGTTTTGAGTTGCTGTGTGGTGTGTATTTCAGCCTGTCTCGCAGTACCATGTCGATGTCATCTGGGTCAAGTCTTGGCTCGTTGGCATCGACCGGCAGCCAAGGTTCTCAGGGCTCCGTCACCGCCAGTCTATCTGACATCTATCTTGACCCTTGCTACCACCGACTGACGAACTACCCAGTTCCTGAGATCGATCGCGAGGCATTGTTTGAGCGCGTTGAACGTGTGCTGAAATGCCGTGATGATGGTGCGCCATCGCTGCCAGCACCGAGTTGTTCCTACCGACAGTTTGATGACGTGGCACCAAGGACAGTTGTTGACTCGTTAAATTCGTCGTCATCTGATGTTGCATCCAGCGACAGTGGTGCGGGGTGTTTGCCGACTTACGAACAGCATCTCGAACTGCAGCAGAAATGTTGTGGTATGGCGTTACCATCATCAGTGTCTTCGTTACAGACTTCGAACCTGAGTGACAGTCTGCAGGCATTGGGTCTGGGTCCACTCACTAGCAAGCTGATAGCCTCATCTACCTCAGCCGACTGCTGGCAGCATTCATTGTCGGAAGAAACGACTCCTGTAGCAACCGATGACACCGATTACCACCGGCAGCCAGTGTTCAGTGACATCCCAGTCACCACTACGCCAACTTCTGTCAGGGTATGTACAGCACAGTTCGGAAAAAAGTGAGGAAAGTCATTGAATTTAAACGTTAGAATTTCCAGACCTGGAAAAGTTTGGACTAAGGCCATGGTTCTGGAAAGGTTTCAAAAAATATGACTGGGTCCTGTAATATTGTCTAGGTTAATTGTGGTTAATACGCACAAGTACTGCGTCTGTTCTGAATCCATTCCATTAATGTGTTCAGACACTTTGAGTCAGTGTGGGGTGACTGATAACATCGGCCATATTCGCTGAATGTTGTCACCTGATTTCGTCAGTGAACTAAATGCCACCCAGAAAAGTTGGTCATGTTTTATCCAAAAATGCAATATTGTGGTCCCATAGGTCCCTGGAATTGTGGTTTTTTCGTCCTCTTTGAGTTCACGGTTCTGGCAATTCTGTGTGAAGCATGATGTGTCTGTGTGTGTTTTTGTGTGAGACAGAGTGATGCTAGTTCGGGGGTGAGTGGCAGTGACTGCTGCGCTATGGCAGGTGAATCTCCTCGCAGCACATCCAGACATCTCAGCAGCGGCTCTGCCACAGAGTCCGACAGCGGCACTGACTTTGATGCTTCTGTCCAGCAGTAAGTCATTGTGTGACTTCACTTTTTGACTTAGATTTTTACTGAGCCAATTCACTGAGCAAAAGTTCAGTCTAAGTATGTACTTTACCCAAAAATTGAAGTGATTTTGCTGAGCATTTTGGTCTAAGGCCCATCTCAGACACACAACAGAGTTGCGCAACTCACCAGATCTTTGAGTTTATTTGGCATTGAAATCCAGACTGTAGGACCAGAGACCTGAAAAGCCCGAGGGTGTTATTTCTTTAGCTGACAGCAAGGTACAGTGAGCCAGTGTCAGTTTGTGGAATGATTAAGAGCTAGTACATATGTAATATTGTGTAGTGTAGTGTTTGCAGAAGCGGAACAGATGTGAGTTGTGGTTAATTTGACAATATGACTGACTTACTGCATGCTGTATGTGACGCAGGTTGATAAAACAGGATCGACAGCATCAAGAGATGTCTCGAGCTGTCAGATTTGAGTTGGCCCAGGCCGAGCTTCAGTTGCAGTAAGTAGCTTCACTGGAACACTGATCATGTTGCTTTATGCTGAATGAAGTTCGTATAGTTTGAGAGACACATAAATTATATAGAGAAGTGGCTGGATAGAGTGGTGATCTAAGTTTGTAGATAGAACATTGAAATACTAGGACAGTATGTTGGTTCAGTGCCAACATATCGTGCCATTATCTGCCTAGAGAGATGCAACCCTAATCAAACAGTGGCATACTGATTGCTTTTGCTATGGGGAACGTTCACACTGATTTTGGCTTTCTTATGCTTTTAGCTCGGTGGAGCTCGGTGGCCGAGTGGTTAGAGTGTTGGACTCAGGTCAACTTCACCAGAGCGAGAGGTCCTGGGTTCGATTCCTGGACGGACCCCTCAAAAAATTGCCAGGCCTCAGGACAGTCACGTGGTCACGTGTCCAGCGGGTGGACCAGGAAAAA
>Ga0209367_1004530_pt1 | contig 19197 bp, 12 predicted proteins | sample WorMetLIZISLAND2_FD_187412 | JGI IMG/M metagenome (GOLD analysis project Ga0209367, IMG submission 187412) | Marine gutless worms symbiont microbial communities from Max Planck institute for Marine Microbiology, Germany - Olavius geniculatus... ...
AATGCTCACCTAAACCAAAATCACACTTTTCCCGAATTTTCATTTCCCGCATTTTCATGTCTCGTATTTTCACGACTTGCATTTTTGATGGTGCCGAAATTTCATTTCTCGCATTTTCAGTCGCCCCCTTTAGTCCACAAACAAAAAGTTACAAGTGTGGATGTTGACCCACCAAGTTCAAAATTCGGCGCGATTTCGGGCAACTTCAAACTTTTACTGCGACTATCTCTGGAGCGAATCGACATACCAAAAATTGATAACAAATTTCATTGACTGTCATCTCTGCGGCGTTAAAACCGAAAAATTGATGAACTTTGGTGCACTAACAAAAATGTTACAGGCACGGATGTTGATTTACCGTAAGTCGACAATGCGCGTTCAGCGTATGCTAATGCGTTGGAGTTCGAGCCACGTGACTTTGCTAGTTTGTTATCAACCCCTAAATGTTTTTTTCCAATCGGATTTAGGGAGCCGGGCAGACTCACGTTGGGCTTTGCCCCAAATTTCTAGTTTCTCGTGTGTTTGCGTGTTTGTGTGTTTCTGTAACGGAAGTAGATCGTGAAGGTAGTACATCGTCAATCGGTGTAATTATCATCGTCTCTGTCCTGTTGCCGTTGATCGTGCTAATCTCTGTCGTGGTCACGTGCTGCTACTGTTTTCGCCGGTAAGGCTGTTTACACTAACCATAATCCACATGTAGACAGGGGTGGACTCGATTTCGGCTCTAAAGTGTCTTACGCATGCATGATTTGGTTATGATCGATTGCGTCTTTGTTGTTTCTGAAAACAATACGATGATGTTGATTCCGACTCTGAGCACGCCAAGTGTTGCAGCTAGACGTCGTTCAGACTGTCTTTGAATTAACTCATAGTTTGGAGCTTGGAAGTGTAACGCACTGGTAAACTATAATAGCTCATCAAATTTTAAGATTTATTAATTGATTTGCCAATGTTTTTGAAAATACTCTTGTTTGTTGGCTAGCAAATTGCAACAGTGACTACGTCATAAAACTGGTAAACGTGGACCCTCGTCTCGGTTTGTCGATTTTCCTTTGTTTATGGCCGACCGTATACTTAGCCTACGGTTTGCATTTGGCACAAGGTTGTGGTCTGTCAGTTCGTTGTCTGTCTGTTTGTGACATGTTTTGTAGCTAAACGGTTTGTCGTAAAGGGTCGGCGATGGTACCGTTAAACAAAACGATGAAAATTTCTATAGGCTGTCAATAGTAACCATGTCGCCATCTGCAGCGGTTTGGCCGCAATTTTCAACGCAAAGTTGCTGCTCTGTTCCTTGTCTAAGTGCGTCGAATTATCCTGTCATAGCGTTCAGTGTAGCGTTTGATAAACGAAGTCAAACGCTGGCCTTCAAACATAAACGGTACGGTTTATGTTGTTGCAACAAATAGGCATTTTATAGCTGGTATACAGAGTGCGGTAAAAAGTGGACCCCTAAAGTTTTTCGCCGTTTTCTCAGCAACCGTTTGGGATTTTAATATGAACTTTTACAGCTTTTTTAGTGAAACGTTCTGCATCTAATTGCCAAGTAAAGTATGATTCAGTTGAAAAACGACTTTTTAACATGACCGCTTATTGATTTTTAGCGCTAAAAATGTTTAAGCTAAAATGCTATTTAATTTTCAAAAACTAGTTATACGTTACTGCCAGTGACGTCACAGTGACGTTTTGATAAAAAGTAATTTATATTGTTTATAAATTGTCACTAAATTATCGTTCTTTTAAAGCAATCGTCGGCTGCCCACCGGGTTCATCTTTCAGCAGAACGGCGCGCCAGCATACACAGCGCGCGGCGCACGGAACGGACTGCGGGCCAACTGTCCAGATTTCATCACAAAGGACCAGTGGCCTCCAGATTTGCCGAATATAAACCCAATGGACTGTTGCGTGTGGGGCGCAATGTTGAAGGTTTACTGCAAGTTTAAAACAAAGTCGAAAATAATGGCCGAAGTCAAGGAAGCGCTTCAGGTTATCTGGGACAACCTGCCAATACCTAGGGACCGATTGACAAGGCTGTGAAAGTCTGATCAAATTAAGCGACTGAAGGCTTGTGTTGGAACTTGAAGCTGGCGGTGGACACTTCGAACATTCACAGTGACAATGAAATTCTGGCATCTGATCATTAGTTATCTGTGTTGTTTTAACGATGTTATTAAATTGGTGTTAAAGCTTCAACATTTTTAATGCTGAAAAATCGGTAGGCGGTCATGTTAAAAAGTCTATAACTTAGTGGTTTTTCAATACCATTATATTTTACTTAGCAGTTTGATGTAGAAGGTTTTATTTAATGAAGCTGTAAAATTTTAAATTAAAATTTCAAGCGGTTGCTGAGAAAACAGTGAAAAACTGTAGGCGACCACTTTTTGCCGCACCCTGTAGAGAGCTATTACTTAAGGGTGTATTGCATTGCAGAAAACGGCCACTCAACTACGCTGATAACAACATGGCAGTAACCAATCCGACATATCAACATTTGCTACAAGCCGAACAACAACCAATTCCACCAGAACAACTCTACGAACTCGAGACCGCTGTTACTACTACAGATACTACTACAACAACGACAACTGCCACTACTACTACGCCGATATACAGCAACGTCATTAATGATGGTGATCAAGCGCAGGAGGAGGCAGAGCCAATGTACCGTGAGGCGGAGCCTTGTGATGAGCTGACCTATCAGAACGCGGCAGCGTTGTAGACCACGTCTATTATTGTCACCAAGTTATCTCTAATGGGGTGTTTACGCGATCCAGCAAACGTCCAGCATTAGCACGTGTATTTTGAATACATTAATACATTTGCTAGAAGTTTGCTGGACATTTGCAGCAAATGTATTAATGTAGGCCTATTCAAAATACACGTGCTAATGCTGGACGTTTGCTGGATCGTGTAAACACCCTATAACTAAATGTTCACAGCTGCACACAACACGTCTCTCTGGCATTGCAGGATAGCCTTTTTAGGCCTGACCTTCTGATAAATAATCTAGGCCCTACAATACATACAGATGTATGCTGTAGATCGTTTGCTTCGTTGTGGCAAATAAAGATGAATATATAAGACCTAGCCTGCAATGTAAATGTTATTTAAATTGGATAATGATTTAGTCCAATATTTATTGGAATGTGTTGGCTTTCTATCGACTCCAAAGGCTTACGTGACCTAGAAGAACCTTGAGATGTTATGTTATGTTAAAATCTGTTTTCGGTGTCCATTTGACTAGATTTTTTTGTGTCGCGTTTCGAGTGAAAAAGAATAAAAAAAATACTCTTACACTGTTATGTTAGCGACAAAAAATGTCCTCCAAGGAATTTCGTTTCCGGCACTGTAAGATTCAGACAAATTCTTAAAAGTAGGATTATGACGAAACAAAAGCACAAAGCTGACGCCAGTGTTCTAAGCGGTAGCTTAGTTCCTGTTACGTTGCAATTTTATTGCACGCACGCGTGCTAAGTTTCATCTATAACACAAAACACCGTTGGCTATGGAAAATGTGTCGACTATACACGTTACATTAAACTATAGTCTGTATTCTGTCACTCTCGTTACTGCATCGCCATCAATCAATGTCAAAATGTCCACTAGCTGAGCGTGCACTTGCTGTGACGTCATAGAGATGGGCGCGGCCAACGAGCCAGCAGCAGCAGCAACTAATGATGAGTCGATGTCACATTTTCAATTTTGATGCGATACCGATACGATATCGATGTGTTGTAGGTAAGTAAATCTTGTTTTGTCTGACTCTGTTAAACAGTGCAATCAACTTATACGTTTCACTACGGTCAGGGTGAATTATGCGAACACTTTAGAACACTGCGGTTAAAGTAGGAAGTGAGTCATGTAATAATAAGTTAATTTTATATGCTCACGAAGACCAGGTTGGCCGCATGGATCGATATCAAAACGATATACAGAACTTTCGATATATCGACCCATCTCTATCAGCAACGTAGAGATAAATAGCAGCAGTTTCAGCAATAGATTGTCTCACTCGCAGACATAGCTGCTGCTGCTGCTGCTGGTGTTATTGTTGTGTCACGTGACAACGTTGTTCAGCCGTCAACTTCTAATCCAGGTGTGCGAAAAATATTCACTCACTGCCTTAGATCTATAATATTCCTAATTTTGGGAAAGGTTTTACGTTCCTATTATGTTAACCTTCACTTTTTGAGCTAGAAATGACACATCTTTCCCTTGAGAAACTTTCACAGCAGTTTGGCTATACGGCGCCTTTTTGTTTTCGAGTTAGGAGTACTTAGGGCCTACGCGATATTTGGACAAACGTAGAGACAAAGCAAGTAATGTGACCGCATAACAACTAAGACCACATTCGCGGAAGGGAGGCCTGTATGTAGATTTTTTTAATAAAAATGTCAAATTGACGTACAAACACCCTAAATAAACAGCCAAATGGCATATTATACTGTAGGGAAATGCATGCAACTGATACCGTTTTTAAGTGTTAGCTAAGCTTTTTTTATAATCGTATGCAAGTTAACTGTACAACAGTTTTTGTAGCTGAGAAAATTACCAAAAAATAAGTTACAATTTAATTTCCTCGATGTATTATAATAACTTTTTTCACATTAGGCCTACAGTCGTAAAACAAAGTGGTGCAAAGCTTGGGGGCAAAAATTTAGGGGAGGTTTTGCCTTAGCCTAGTAGACTACAGTACAGAGTTCCAGGCGTTGACACTAAATCTAAGTCTTCTTTAGACCGCAACAGCAGCTACTGCTGTAGCGCGTCTTAGCCATCGCAATTCTGTCCGTCCGTCTGTCTGTCTGTTTGTCCGTCCGTCTGTCACACGAGTGGATCAGTCAAAAACGGTGCAAGCTAGGATCACCAAATCTTCACCGTTGGCTGCCTGAAAGACTTTAGTTTCAGGAACCGTAAAGCTTTTCCATAAGTTTGAAGGGGGTCACCCCGAACGAGGGCGCTAAATGAGAGGGGGTAGGAAAATTTGCGATAATCAGCCGACATGGCGTTGCCTGAGCGAGATAGTGGCGGCATCTGGTGAGTGATTTTGTTTTACTGGGTCTTCTGTGAAACTGCAGCCAAAAGCCGTACGGATGAGATCTACGGATGAAGTCTATAGCGTACGACACTAGCGTACGACAGTGCACCGCTGTTGCGCGTTCACCTTTGCGTTAGCGGGGTTTTTCTTGTTTAGGACTAGACCTACACCGCTGCTGACGAGCGCAGTAGTGCTAGCAATACGTCATATTAGCAGTTGTCATGTTTGCTATGCATTGACTTACAAACTCAGACAGACGGAAAGAAAGACAGACACTATAAGCATTATGCTATGAATACGTCTAGAAGAACTAATGGCAGATGCTCGCTGTATCCAGAGGCTTCTGTAACCCTGAACTTAATCGCGCTCTTTCTTTTCATTTTTTTGCATTTTCTCATTTTTATCTGTCCCATTGCTATACCATAGCAAAGGACAGATTATAAAATCACTTGCGTCTGTCTGTCATTCTGTCAGTCTGTCAGTTTGTCTGTAAACACTCTTACGGCCGCAATTTTGATTCGATTTTGATGAAATTTTGCACAGTGATTCGGAGCTCGAAAAGTAAGTTCGAGTTTGTTTGGGATGAACATCTGACAACTTCTTCCCCTATTTTACCACAATTTAAAAAAAATTGCATTGCGGTCTATGGAGACTTCAAAGCGATAAAACTCAGTCCCCGCAAAAGATAATTGCGCGCTGTGTTTACATACTCCCCTATTTTTGGGGTCCGGCAATCTAACGGTGTTATTTAAATTTACCCCCTATAGACTTCTGTTGCCATAGCAACCATTTAAAAGTTGCCAAATTTTGCATTACAGCCAATGGAGATTTTAATGAAATATATCTCGGTACCGGTACCCGTAAAAGATAATTGCGCGCTGTTTGCACCTACCGGGCTCTCCGACGGTGTCATTTAAATTTCTCCCCTTCCGACGCCTGTTACCACAGCAACTAATTTTGGGACAAAAATTGACTACAACTCGGCCCTCGTAAAAATAACTGCGCGCTGTTTTTCCTACACCCCTATTTTCGGGCCCGGTCTATCCGATTGTGTCATTCAAATTTCTCCCCTGCCGACTGCTGTTGCCATGTTAACGAATTTTGGGACAAAATTTACTACAACTCGGCCCCCGCAAAAGATAACTGCACGCTGTTTTCACCTACCCCTTATTTTCGGGCCCGGGCTATGCAATGGTATCATGTAAATTTCTTCCCTGAAGACCCCTGTTGTCATGGCAACCAACCGTTTTTATTCAAAGACAAAATTGGTTGCACAAGAGCGTCAAACGCTGAGACGCAGCTGCTAGGCTATATAGCATGGCAATGGGACAGATACCTCGTACCACAGAACGTATTTCTAGTTTTTTAAAGGTTTTGCTGGGAACTTTTTTCCTGTATCTAGGTAGGTGGTCACTAAAAGCTCTGCTAGCTCCCCAGTTGAGTGTGGGGTGATTTCTTGAAAGCATGTGGTGATCTGCGTTTCGATTAATATTCTGGATCATCAAAGATTTGTACCATTAGGAAATAGAGCGTAAACTAATACTTCGTTGTATTGGTATTGACCAAATGGCAGCAACATTCTCGGCAGTGGAGCTGTGGCAGGGGAAAGGGGGCAATTGCCACTTCTGAATTTCGGCTTTAAAAAATTGTTTCTTGTCGAAAATTTGTTTTTAAAAAAATTGCGCCAGAAAAGCCTTTATTATAAGGAAAACAATTTGCGGGCAAAATTTTGAACAGTATTAAAATTGTAAACATTCATTATCTGCTTTGCGGGAATTTGTGGCTATCTGTTTTGAATCTAACTTCTTGTCCCTTTTTTTTCACGATCTTTGGTCGCTTCCGGCAGTTATTATCAATATAATTTTCGTGATCATGATCATCGTCATCATCACCAATTCATCATCACTGTTATACAGCGTTATGTTTGCCCTTGCGTAGGTTGTGTATGACCGACTGTATTGTGTGTCTTAGATCATTATAGCCGACGTCTGCGATGTATCGCTCGATGTCGCTGTCCGTCGTTCTGCTTGTCCTTGTCTTTGTCATCCTATCCACCTCCGCGCCTGCATCCAACGGTACGTTTACAACAGATTAAACCTTTTGAACAAACTCATAAGTTGAAACGGTAAAAGATAACTTACGATTCGCAAAGTCACCAACTTACGGTCTTCCTTAAGCGTAGCCAGAAATTGGAGTTAAGACGGGCGCGGCCGGAGCGCTGAGTCTGAAAGAGCCGAAAATTGAAACAGAAGGTTGAGAGCTAAGATGGAGTTTTTACAGGGAGGAGCAACAAGTTTTTTCCACCAGCTAGCGAGTTTGCGGAGTGCTGTAGGCCTAAAATCCCTAGTGGGATCTGGTAAAAAGCCCAAAATTCACAAACATTTCTTTTGGTGGGCACTGGGCAGCTGGGGCCACGGAATTGGATGACAGCTGCCCTTGCTTTTGTGGCGCCGTTCATGCAACAAACTATAAATCGATAAAAGCTATAATCTGATAAATTTGTCATAACTTAGGCCCACTATTTTACGGTGAAACGTTGTAATTTTTTGTTTTCAACGCTTCTGTTGATGCTTAGTTTGATTTTATGAACCAGAGTTAGTCCCGCAACTTTAATTGTCTACAACAGAACCGACTACTTGAAAGCGCATACAAAGCGACGTAAATGAACTGAATTGAACCGACACCGTTTCATAGGTTTTGACGAACTGACCAACGAGCAATGCGTTACAGTAAGCAGCGTCTAACGGCGTCGCTGAGTAAGCGACTGCGCACACGAATGCGTCAACCAATGATCAATGGGCTCGCCCTGTTCGCCTATTGGTCACTTTGTTAAAAACTAAACCGTGTCAGTTCAGTTACGTCACGCCATCACGCCTTGATTGTGTCAGCGGCGTCGTGGGTTTTAAAAAAGTAAGCAAACACGAAGTAACAATGTTCGGACAGACATTTGCAAATTTCCGATAAAGCTGCTTATAGTCATAAGCTAATAATGGCTGCTCAAATTTCTAATTTTGCTTCTAAATTTCCCCAAAATAAGAATTTAGCCCCAAACTTTGCGTTTTTAAACGAACATTTTCCGACAAAAAGATTTTCTTATAATTTCCCGTCAGCTAAAAATTTGATGTGGGCAATTGCTCTCATTGCCTTCTTTTTTGCTATGACGTCATTTCTCGCTGTTATTGTGTGGTTGTTCTAATAGATGGCATCTGATGGCATTATGGGTCTTGCCCATCTATATGTCTGTCTGTCTGACACGAGAGTCTAGCTAAGACATGAATAGCCGGTGTCCAATATAACGTAGACATTAAGTTGGGAGTAAAAAGTTCATGTGCTAGGCCTAGGGGTCTACTCCTTTCAGTTGCCTTCCTTTCCCCCAAAACTCCGTCCTTGAAAACTGCAGGCGTTTGATGAGCATTCAAACATAGGCCTACTGGCGCAGTTTTTTTCTGTTCCAAAGCATTACTAAAACAAAACTGTTTGCATATAGTCTGTTATGTTGCCGAATTGTTTATTTTTAGAGGATAGGGCCTAAGTAAAAAGTGGATTTACGGGTATAGCGTATAACGTTAAAATAACCTACAATGCGTTTTCTAGTCGTCTTATAGGTATTCAGAGTGTCACATTGTTTCTGCGAACTGCAGTGTAATAGTTTGCACCAAATGTCACAAAAATGCAAACAAAATATTTTTCCCAGTTGTTACTTTTTTCCCAGACCGCAACTGAAAGCATGCCAATTTTTGGGCTTCATAGCACGACCATACATCTTTAAAAACGCGTAATTTGCACGCCTAATACGCTTGTTCGCATTGTGAGAATATCGGACGGTTTGCAATGACAGTGATGGGGTTAGTGACTCGAACCTAATTACTTCATCTGTAGCTAGTATGATGGGAGTGAGACAGTTATGGCGTGTCTACGATAATGATGCTCACTTGATGATCGTTCAGTTGTTGCTGTAACGCTGATAAAACATCGAACTTTCGTCCGGTGTTTGACGCTCTACATCTGCGCTGTACGGCGTTCTTGGCGTCGTTGTCGTCTGTCTGTCCGTCTGTCGAATCTATTAAACGAATGTCAAACGAATGTATTGTGGCTAAAGGGCGGGTCTCCCACTGGAAACTCTTTTTACACGGATAATCTCTAATTAGTCTTGTGTTGAAGCTTTTTAGGTACAAAATTTGGACGATAAAGTACAAGGAAAACATTTTTAAATTTAAGGCTGAATGGAAGAGTGTATAAAACAATGTGCATTTTTAAATTAAAAATTAGTTACATTCCATTCCAGAAACGGTGAGAAATAAAGCCCATGTTGCTATTGATCATTAATAGGAACTCGCGTGCATATTGCTTTTCAAATGACATAAAAATCATTGACCTTGGATGACCTTGAAGGTCAGTACTGCAACACAAACTGTTATAAGCTGTAGCGCGTCTTCCCTAGCGACAGCTAGGCTTTTTGTTGCTTGTGCTGGTATTGTCCGGTAAGGCGTAAGTTTACCGTCATATGCTTTGGGGCGGTACGCGTTTCTACCAGTCGTTTTTGTCACAGATCGTAGTGACGGTACGCTGTGCATTTGCCTGATTCAACATGTCACAAAAGTTATTGCTACGTTGGCCAGATGCTCGAGCGCAATGCAGCAAATGCTCGGACCCCGCTGTGAAAGTCTACGACTCTCCCCTAATTCCCTGGCTGACTAGGAAGATACCCGTCCCATTTTCTCCCTCGACGCCTTTGACGCCTCGACATTTTTTCTTCAAATTAAACAGTGACTTTATTGTCTATATTTCGGCCAGATAGTGACTGTTTCTCACAATATTCTTTATCGGCGTAATCAGCCAGCCGAACATTTGCTCTAGCCGGTTGCGTTAAATATCCCGCCAGACCATAAGCGCGTCGCTACACTACTTTCTGAAATAGGTCTTACTACTGCCTGAAAACTGGCGCGTCGGCGCTCTATTGAGATGACGTGAGTGACTGTTCAGCCAAACTCAGCCTGGCCGTCCGTCAGTGGGTAAGTGCAAAGGCTGTGGCGTAAACGGGCACACCGCAAAAAAGCAACGGATGCACCTGGCGGCAAGCGTAGCAACGCCGAAATGAACGATAAAAACGGTATCTATTATTGCGTTGCGTCCGTTGCGTCAGTTGGGTTGAATGAAAATGAGACTTAGGCCTAAGTTTTTTACTAATCTTTTCGAGCCTAATTTCAACATTGCTGCAGCCGTTGAGACTATACATAGGCCACTCCGGACATATTGCAGCGTCGTGGAGTATAGCTTCGTGGTGTATGCCTGTCAATGGATAATGACGCTATAGGCCTATCTGAGTTCGCTTGACGGTCGTTCACTGTTGCTGTTGCTGTTACTGGTTAAATGATATTACAGCTCTTTATAGGAAACCCATCTCAAACCTGCGGAGCGTCACCTGCCATAGCCTATGCCTATTGTTGCTGTTGCTGATGATGACAGTGTTGAGTCTCTTCGCTGTCGTTTGTTGATAATGAGCGACCGCGCGAAGCACAGCAAACAGACCCTGCCTGCTATGATGATCAGCATTGCACTGGATCACATTATACTACTACAACAACTCTTTCTCACTCCGTCAGGCTGTAGATCCCTTGGGTTAGGGGTCAGCCACACGGGTTCTTTTTTTCTATCCTGCTCTATTTTCCACGTCCACCAAGTCGAACTGCAAGTCCTCCATATTGTACTTGACGACGTCGATCCACGAATCTCTCTTTCTCTTATACTACTACAACAACCGCAGGATACTACTACTACTACTACTATAACTTCGTAACACCGTTGAACAACAACGACAGGGACCGTTTATTTAGCATTGGATTACTACTACTAGAAACTCATGATTGACTACAACGACAAACTCGCATGAGCACTCTGGGGCACAGCAAACAGATCCTGCGATAATGGTCACACACTATGCCGTGCCAGTGGGTCTGCCGGTCAGTCCGTCCGCGTGTAAACACCAGCTAAGATGAGATTAGATTAAACTGTCCTGGGTGCCGTTTACACAACTAACACTAACTGAGCTGCGCGACCGCTGGAGGCTCTACAGTGCGAACAGATCTAGACCACAATAAGTAAGTAAGCAGTTGCGTATTTAGGATTTGGCAAAGGGGGGCCATGGCGAGCGCGCGGAGCGCGAGCCCATAACGGGGATCTGGGGGCGGAGCCCCAGCGGGGTCCAGGGGCAGAGGCCCTGGCCGGGAGGTCAGGGGGCGAAGCCCCCCTGAAGCTGAAACACTTTTTGCTTCTGAATGTTCAATGGAAACCGCAAATTCGCCCATTTTTCTAAAATGTGAAAACGCAAAAAAAACATCAAACATTGTTGAATTTTGCAATTCTTGCTGGAAAATGGCAAAAACGCACCTTTTCATATAAAGTCGCCTGTAAAAAATTCTCATGGTCGGGCCAAAAGGGGGGCATCGCACCGTGCCCCCCTAAATACGCCACTGTAAGTAAGTAAGTTACTAACTAAGTACATAAGTAAGACAATAGGTATAGTCGTAGCAAGAGGCAGGAGAAAATTGCCCCTCATTTAAATTTTGGGTTGCCGAAGAATTCTCAGACGTTTAAAAAACTTTTGTCCAAAAAATGCCAAAAATGGGGCTGTAATCCCAAATGTGAGAATATTAAGGGCAAAATTGAAATTCTGGGCATTTATCATCTTTTCTTTTGAAACTATGCAATGCCAGTGACAAGATTGCAACTTCCTGTCCCGCTACTTTTTACGCGCGACAGCAGCTACTGCTTTCAGCGCGTCTTAGCCATCGCAATTCTGTCTGTCCGCCCGTCCGTCTGTTTGTCTGTCCGTTTGTCACACGCGTGGATCAGTCAAAAGCGGTACAAGCTAGAATCACCAAATCTTTACCGTCGGCTGTCTGGAAGACTCTAGTTTCAGGAACCGTAAAGCTGTTTTTATAAATTCGAAGGGGGTCACCCCGAACGAAGGCGCTAAATGAGAGGGGGTGGGCAAAATTTGCGACTTTTGGCCAATGAGTCGCTGTATTTCAATAACGGTGCGAGATAGGGCCTAGGTTACTATTAATCACTAATAGAAGGTCGTACACTAGCTCTTGATTGGCGCCAAATTCAATGACCGTGAATGACCTTGAACGCCAAAATAGGGGGTTTTATGGATTTTTTTGGCGATTTCGGGCTGCGACACAAGTCTATATCATTCACAAAATGAATCGTTATGCGATCCAGATAAAGAATTTGGTATTTGTTTATTAACTTAGCGTGAACACGTCAATTTTCAGCTTAACTACTGAACCGAAACTGCTATAGGCTTTCGCGCGTCTCGTGAGCATTATCTCAATTTTTTTGTTTTGCTCACGACGCCGCTGAAGAGAAGCCAGAAGGCGCAAATCTAAAGGTTAGCGTCACACGTGTCAGTGCGCCGCGATTTCGCAAATTATCCGCAAAGTGTGCCAGTTTTGAATGAATTTAGCCAAGATATTGACAAATTTTGGGTGACTGGTTTTTTTCAACTAGCAGACTTACAGTGTATTGTGTTAGTGTCAGACAAAGATCGATTGTATAAAAATTAAGACGCTGAATGGTTTTGTCCCCTGCAGGTGAGCAGATGGATGACTACGGAGAAATGGAAGCCATTCAACGGTACGTTTTTTCATTAATTACTAGCTATGATTATGACCATAATTTTGACGTTGACCTTGACCTTCAGGCTATGCCTGCATGTTAAAAAATGTCACAAAAACGTTTCAATTTACACGCGACCACTAACAACTCAGCGAAGGGCGCGTACAGAACGACGTAACTAAACTGAACTGAACTAGACTGACACGATTTAATTTTTGACGAACTGACCAATGGGCAAGTAGGTTAGCCCACTAGTCATTGTTTGACGCGTAGGCCCTACACGTAAGCGTAGTCACGTAGGCCACCAACGGCGTTAGACGGTGCATACTGTAATGCATTACTGTTCGCCCATTGGTCCGTTCGTCAAAAGCTGAACCGTCAGTTCAGTTCATTTACGTCGCTATGTACGCGCCTTTACACTTTAGGCTAAAGTGCGTTAGTGGCGTAAAGGTTAGAATGGTAGACTTAGCGATGAAGAAGTCGTGGATTCTACTCTCAGTCGAATCACTGTGTAATGGTTACTTACTACTTTGATAAGTGACTGTTTGCGGTCAGATCAGGTATGTAGCCAACCACCCATGTCAACTCAGCCATTTAATCACTCCTGGGTGGACGCAAATCGAGTACCGACCGGCCTGTCTAGCTGGGGTTATGGCAGAGCACGTTGACTTGTGTCGGATAGCAGGCATCACTGTGTGATGCTATATGGCAGGTAACGCCTCGTAACTCTGAGATGGGTTTATCATGAAGAGCTATACCTTTTAACCGTGTGGCGTTGCAGTCGTGCGCAGGGTTGGTGTGCTCGCTGGGGTGACGTCTGTGTGCCTAACGCCAAGATGCAGTTCGCTCGTTGCTGTGAAGGACTTGTACAGTAGTAGCCCTTGTACTAGTAGTAGTAGTAGTATTAGTAGATGTTGTAGTAGTAGGTGTTGTTTTGCTGTTACTGTATTTATAGCAAAAGTATTCGTATTGTGTAATTGTAGTATTCTGGTGGTCCGCTGCTCATGGGTCTGTCGTTGTTGTCTAGTGGTGTTAAGAGATTGTAGTAGTACCAGTAGTAGTAGTGGTAATTGTAGTAGTAGTTTTGGTCTGTCGTTGTTGTGAAGGACTCAAATGCAGCTGTGCTGGCCGTCTGTTCCAGTCTACTAAATACAACACTTAGCGTGATCGGAGTCGAGCGCGGTGCAGCCAGCAGACATACCACTTTTTCTGTCAGCCAATCAGTGCGGGGCGTCTGTTCCAGGGTGGTAACAACAAATGTCAGTGCAAGAATGCGGGTATTCTCGGATGATAAACTTATGACTCACAGGCGCTCAACACGCTGACGTGAACGATTATTCTTCTTTATCTTACGTATCGAATACCGCAATGTTCGCAGCTTGTTACTACACCGTGCATGCATAAACAATTAGTATGCACTCATAAAATTCAACTAAAAATATGACAAATAAACTATGAATATACGTACGAAAGTAGGACTGAAAAGTTACTGAAGGTCAATAGGTTATTGTCTCTTATCACCCTTACATCAGAGCGTTCCAATAGCACTTCTATTCCACGCAATTTTGCTAAGCAGAAATAAGAATAAAAGTACATTTGTTTTTTCAGCTCTGAAACGCAACCTCAAATACAATGATTTCGAACAGCACCGAGAACTGGAAATAGCACGGCCACCGATGTTGGTGCTTTTAAATCGCTCTTAAATAAGCAAAAACGTGACTACCAGATGCGACTTTCGAGCTCGAACTGCACAAAAATGCGTTTGCGGTCGAGTCCTTATCCCAAAACAAACTGGGAGAGTCTACAGCGCCCTGTGATAACCCATTAACTAAGTGAAGTGATGAATGAAAAGTCGCAAGCCGATCCAGGCAGTCGGATCCACCTATGCAAAAGTTTGGCCATGGGTTTGAAATGTACTAGGTCTGAAATCTATAGGGTGGTCCAAAAAAACGGATACCCAGTATTATTTTTGGGATAACTTCGGTAATTCAGCACCGACTTTAACCATTCTTTCACCGTTACAAGCAGAAATTTATGGCGCTTAAACGTGAAGTTCTTCCACCCACCGCAACTTTATTGTGTAACCACATTACCTAGCAAAACAGTGTACAGGTGGACACTGCAGCAGGATGGAGCGCCAGCGCACACCGCCGGGACCACGATGGACTATCTGTAAAAAAGCACATCAACTTCATTGAACATCACACGTGGCCTTCAAATAGCCCTGATCTTAATCCCGTGGATTACGCTATTTGGGGTGCTCTTTAGCAACGAGTCTACCACCAACGACAGTTCAAGACGGTGGAAGAACTGAAGCGAGCGATAGTCACCGAGTGGCAAAAACTCTCACAGCGTTTCATTGATAACAGTAGGCTATCAATGAATGGCGTCGACGTCTTGAACTGTTATCAAGAATGGCGGCGGACACATCGAGCACTGCAACTTAGCTTGAGCAGCCGCACATCATTTTAATACTATCGACAGATAAGTTTAGTCCATAAAACAAAACACTGAACACCGATATTAGCAGTAGTGTTTGTTTTGCTAGGTAATGTGGTCACACAATAAAGGTGCGGTGGGCGGAAGAACTTCACGTTTACGCGCCATAACTTTCTGCTTGTAACAGTGAAAGAATTGTTAAAATCGGTGCCGAATTACCCAAGTTATCCCACAAATAAAATTGAGTATCCGTTTTTTTGGACCACCCTGTAGCTGTGACCGTGTTTTACGCAAAGCGAGTACAAAGTGGACGTAACTGACCAGTACTGTCACGGTTTAGTTTTTGACGAACTGACCAATGGGCGAGCAGGGTCATTGTTTGATGCGTACGTGCGCGTAGTCTCGTAGTCACTGACGCCGATAGACGGTGCCTACTGTAATGCGTTTTTGTCTGCCCATGCGAGTTCGTCAAAAACTAAACCACGTCAATTCAGTTCGTTTCAATTAGGCGTTAGACCTACGTCGCTCTGTGGAATACGCGCCCTAACGAAACTTGACGTGTCCAGTTGACAAGAATGAACGAGTTAAAAGTACACACGTAACGCGTTAGCATAGGGATGCCGTATAGCGGTTCCTAGAATTAACAAGTAGGCTGAACAGCTGATGATCAGCTCATGAGAAGCTCGTCCACCGAGGTAGCATGAGTGAATCAATGTTCAATAGTGCCACCGGCGGCAGCGTGTTGGAACTGCAGCGTGTGTCGATTGTGATGAGTGATGGGCCAACGACCAATCCACGGACCTGTCACTGTCGTATCAAACTCATCTGCCTCCAGTATCTGCGCAGTCAAACAGATAGCCTACACAACCACGGCTAAAAAATCTAGGTTTTTAAAAACAATTTTTTTAGGTTTCAGGCTTTTACGTTATTACGCGCGAAGCAGCTACTGCTTTCAGCGCGTTTTAGCCATCGCAATTCTGTCTGTCTGTCTGTCCGTCACACGGGTGGATCAGTCAAAAACGGTGCAAGCTAGGATCACCAAATTTTCACCGTTGGGTACCTGGAAGACTTTGGTTTCAGGAACCGTAAAGCTTTTCCATAAATTCGAATGGGGTCACCCCGAACGTGGGCGCTAAATGAGAGGGGGTGAGCAAAATTTGCGATTTTTGGCCAAGTCGCTGTATCTCAGTAAAGGTGCGAGAGTGACCTAGGTTACTACTAATCACTAATAGGAAGTCGTACACTGGCTCTCGATTGGCGCCGAATTCAATGACCTTGAATGACCTTAAACGCCAAAATAGGGAGCTTTATGGATTTTTGGCGATTTCTGGCTGCGACACACGTCTATGTCATTCACAAGGTGGCGCCACGACGGAACTGTCGTTATGCGATCCGTTGATCCAGATAGATAATTTGGTATTTGTATATCAACTTAGCGTGAACCGGAACTGCTATAGGCTTCCGCGCGTCTCGTGAGCATTAGCTCAAATTTCTTGTTTTTCGTTTACCGTGCAATGAACACCGTACACAAAATTACGACCCCCCAAAACATCTATATACCCTTTTAGGAAGTTATGAGTAGACTAAACGACATAATGGCATGATTGACGTCACAACTTGAAAATCACGATTAAAATATAAAATAAAATATGATATGTAATAAATTTTACAGCAAACCACAAAAATGTACAAATATAAAAATTAGCGTTTGAGCTTTTTACGTTTTTAAAAAGAAATCTTTAAAACATAGGTTTTTCACACTAATTTCACAGCCATGCACACAACATGCCGCTCATTTGTCTCTCATTTTCTAATCATCAGAGATTTTTTATTACAGCTGTCACAGCGTTAATTATTTTAACGCGTTAACGCATTGCGTTAGTTTTTTAAAACTCATAATTAAAGCGTTATTAACGCACCCCGGCCCGCAACGTTTGGGGGCGCCTGTAGAATATAAAACGTTAAAAATACATTTTTCAACAATAATTGACGTCATCACTAGCGTAGAAATCTATTTGCCGGTCATCTAAATAATATTTATTTTCAGTAGTGATGGAACGGCAACTATATTTTAGTTACTTGAATTCATTCAATTGTCAAATAGCCGCAGTTAAACGAAATATTGAAACTTTTGCTTCACAGAATTTAGTAAGTTGAATAAATTTACATATGTGCGTTAATTTTTTTTATCGCGCGTTAATTCGCGTTAATCTATTAACGCGTTAATTAACGCGTTAATTTGATGGCTTTAATTTGACAGCTCTAATTTTTATCATCGTGTATACTTTGCTGTAGTGACGTTTCTGCCAGACTTCTTTGCGGTTGATCGACAGAAACTTGTTCCAGTCTGACAGGCGGCTGCTCTGGTCGGCAGAGCGCAGTAGAATGCCGTCGGCAATGTCGTAGAAGCCATAGTTCTCATGAGGACTTTGCCAGCGAAGGTCGATGCTCCAACGAACCTTGTTCGATCGGTTCAACGTACTGAAAGCACAACATAGGCCTATACTGCAGCGCCAACTCAGTTTTCTGTTCTTCCCGGACAGGCGGCTTGGTGGAGGTAACGGTAAGCTGTTAGACTCACAATCAAAAAACCGTGGGTTCGACTCTGTGTACTGTAGGGTAGCTGTTAAGTGGTTACTACTTTGAAGTGTGACTGTCTGCAAACAGGTAAACCATCTAAGTACATAAGAATATAACCAACGTCAAGGTCAACTCAGCCTTTCATCCCTCCTTTGTAGGTATATCAAGTACCGATCTGTCTGGCTAAGGTTAAGACGGGGCGCGTTTATATGTGTCGGGTGGCAGGTAACACTATGTGCTCCCATATGGCAGGTGATGCTCCGTATAGTTTTGAGATAGATTCACGTGAAAAACTGTATAGTGTACATAGATATCGACGTAGTCTAATAAAACATTGCACCCAAGTCTCTGCGACTGCCTCAAGACATCATCTTCGTTCTGCTGCCAGTCATCAGTTTGTTGTGCCGCCTTGCCGACTGAGTTCATACGGACGTCGGGCTTTCTCTGTCGCTGGCCCGATGATATGGAATTCACTACCGAGACATTTGCGTGATCCTATTCACACCATATCTGTTTTTGGACGATTACTGAAGACATTAATATGTGTGTTACAGGGTGCTAATGTAAGCAACGCACTACGGGCTTTTCTGATCTGTTGTTGCTTTACTTAAGCCTACTTACTTACTAATACCCCGTTTACACGATCGAGCAAACATCGAGCAAACGTCAAGGAAATGTATTCAAAATACACGTGCTAATTTGCTCGACGTCTGCTTGACGTCTGTTCGATGTTTGCTAGCATTCATCCAGGTCGCTCGACGAGCTATGGTAATTAGCATACTAATTAGGAGGGCAGGCGGGTTGTAATTGGAAGGCCTATATAACACTTGATCAGCTGTGTGCCGCGCCTAGGCTTACATTTGAGCCAGGGCGAGGTTCCATCAGGCCTGCTTGATGTTTGCTCGACGTTTGCTCGATGTTTGCTCGATCATGTAAACGGGGTATAATTCGTCAGTGGGTGAGAGGGATAGTAAGGCTGGGTACCTGCGGTGAACAGTCAAGTTGTTAAAAAGAATGAATCCACCTAACGGAACATCGCAAGTTACCACATCGTCCTCACAACTTAGTCCTGCAGTGATAAAACACAGAGTAAAATGCAATATTATTTTAGAACGAGCGAAAATGTTAGCCAAGTGCCGACATCCTATGCAGCCGCTCGGCTAGCTACGCGCAATGCACATCGCGCACACATAGCTTATACTTATATTATTCGTTTATTACGCGCGATAGCAGGATGCTCCGGGGGTCTTAGCCATGGCCTGGGTGTCCGTCCGTCTGTCCGTCTGTCTGTCTCTCTGTCTGCCCGTTCGTTACACTGTGGATGTGTATCAAAACGGCTGCAGATAGGTACACACACACTGCTTATCATAACAAGCACTGACGATGGGCTTTTAGGATTTATTAACATCAATGATCCTGAACGACCTTCATCCCCCAAAAAGGGCTTTTGGTGAATTTGTCGCAATTTTTGGCTGCAGCGCACATTTTCAGAGTGAATTGCGACGAAATGGCTGTAGATAGAC
>Ga0209367_1004531_pt1 | contig 19195 bp, 13 predicted proteins | sample WorMetLIZISLAND2_FD_187412 | JGI IMG/M metagenome (GOLD analysis project Ga0209367, IMG submission 187412) | Marine gutless worms symbiont microbial communities from Max Planck institute for Marine Microbiology, Germany - Olavius geniculatus... ...
ATGCATATCAGAACAAGTGAAAATTTTGCACGAAAATGCAGTATTTTTGCATAAAATTTTCAAACATTTTCTGGGAAAGAGCTTGCCCCTCCTCCGACCCCACCTCCTACCCTTCCATCCCCCCTAGTTTCAATTTTTGGATCCGCCATTGACTCAACAGCTTCAGTGCGATATGGTGGACAGACGAACAGACCACGCTGAAATAATATCTGCCACAGTGCCGCCTAAAAATAAAAACAGCTAACTTATGCATCTTACTGACAACGATACAATTAGCTAAGAGATGTGCTGTAAAAGATAATTCCCAAAATAGCTAAATTTTTTGGTATAACAAACTATAGTTGCTAATTAAAGAAAAAATAAGTAAAGTCACACTGACTTTGATCCTGAACGCAAACAGCTTTAGCACGAATTCGATGCCGAAGACAGCGGTGAATATAATGTTGAGATAATCTAGTGCTGCTTCATACTTTGGAGGCTGGTTGTGGTACTACAACGTTAACAATAAGCATTATTATACACCATGTCTCAGAAAAAAAACAGTCAAAATAGTTTTCACACAACTTTGTAAAATGTTTACTAAATTTTATAATTTTTGGCACGAAGATGGCCAAGACAATGAAATCATGCAATGTGCACTCATTTTCCATCTCGTCTAATTTATGTCAATGCACTACCGTGTTCCAAATTCTTGCATACCCTGAGTTATTTTCCAAGTAAACGCTGTAACGACTTAATTAAGCACAAAATAAATCTCAATGTATATTATTGAGATTGATATATTATTTAACAGAATTCTAAGTTTGTGTAACAAATCGCTTTCAAATCATCAGAATTTATGTCCAAAGTGGGCCCCGCATACAAAGACAATGGCTTAGATGCAACGCCACTACTGATAGCGGAATCAACAAACGACTATGGCATTCACTTATCGATTAGACGTGGTTTAAGCTCATCAGTCAGCTATTTTGTTGTCTGATGTTTTTACTATAAAATATTTAATACCACAAAATTATTAAACCACGTGGCACCCTCTGTTGAATTGATGATGCAAAGGTAAGCAATCTGATACAAATAACCACCGTGTAATGTAACAATTTGGAGCATTTGTGTTTCACACGGTAGTGCGTTGACATAAATTAGGTGAGGTGGTAAATAAGTAAACCTTACATAATTCTATCTTGGACATCTTTGAGCCAAACATTATTAAAGTTGGTGAAAATTTGACGAAGTTATGACAAAAAAAATTTTGACTGTTTTTTCAGATACGGTGTATTTCACACAACGATTTCTTGACTAAAAAAACGACACTGCTCACAAAAATTTCGAAATTCTAAGTATAAAAAATTTTAAGATGAATACAATAAAATTAAAGGTACCGTTCAGTTGTGCTACAAAAAACGTAAGATTTAAAAGTCAGAAATAGCCTAAATGGCCTCCTGATGTAAGCCTATGTGAATAACGAATTGGTGGCAATATTAACCTAGGCCTAATGCAACTCGAATAATTTGCGCTGCGCTCAAATTGCCAAAGATGAATTTACGTATATGCCTCCACATGCCGTTTGACAATCAAAAACAAAGAAATGTATTTACTCTTTTATAAAAACTAAAAGAAAAAAACGACAAATAAACTGAGAGAAATCGGCAGATATGTACCTTCATGGCGAGGCAGATGGTGTTCATCAAAATGAGGGAGAAAATGGCGTACTCAAAGTATGGCGACGTGACCAGCCACCAGACCTTGTACTGGACCGGCGACTTGGGGATGTAGCGCCTCTGCGGCTTTGCTTTCAGTGCAAATTCGATGCATTGCCGCTGCAGAAATTTAAAAAAAGACAGCATTTTAATTGGTTCAGTCTGAACTCAGTAACCAGTGGTCACATAAATCGCAAAAAAAAACTGTAGAATTAGCTGTGCACGAGAATGTTAAAGGCGGCGGTAAAAAGTTTTTCTGCTGCTGTTGTTTCAAATTCAAGGATAGCCAGCGATACCGCCATATGTGCGCTGACGTACACTTTTCTGGCTGAATTTTCTTTGCTGAGCATCTGTATATCTTGACTATTATTACAGTTGCATCCAAAAATCAGAAAAAAATAAGTGAAATAAGTAAGTAAGTAAACAAAATACATCATACTGGGTAGTGTCAACTGTCACCCAGTGGCTGAATCTGAGGCACTTGTGTGAGTTGCTATGTGGAACCAAAACACACTGGCGAAAAAACATAGTTTAACGTAAAATGGCCCTTTCATATTCTAGAGCCAGTAGAATGCTGACCATTGCCTACAGGTCACTTTCTAAAACAAGAACAACCACACCTCTAACGGTTCCAAATCCAAAGACATAGCAACCGTTTCCAACTACCTAATATCATAACCCGTACGAATATTAACATAAAAGTAAATCTTATCTTACCACAAGAGTCTGAACAAAGTACCACTGTAACATAATTACTTTCGTGATAAATCAACCTGTGTAACCACATAGCCGTAGATCTGGGTGTCGTCAGCGTATAAGTGTGGATACAGTTCAAAGGATTCCACCAGATCCGCTGTATATAGAAGAAAGAGCATCGGCCCCAAGACCGACCCCTGTGGGACTCCACACAACACCGGTAGTGGAGTCGACCTGGATCCAGGACAGCAGACGTACTGAGTGCGGTTGGCGAGGTACGAACTGATCCACGTGTGAACGCCACTGTTGACGCCGTGGGAAGTCATCAAACGACGCAGTAAGATTGGGTGATCAACAGTATCAAATGTGGCAGACAGGTCGAGCAGTGTTAGCATCTACAGGTCGCCGCGATCAGCGGCAGTCAAAATGTCCGACAGGACTTTGAGGACCGCCGACTCAGTTGAGTGTTGTGCCCGGTAAGCAGACTGGAGACTCGGCAGCAACTTGTGGACACGCACGTGGTCGAGAAGTTGTCGTGCCACCAAACGCTCCAACAACTTCGACAGTACGGTTAAATTAGAAATTGGCCGAAATGAATTGACGTCGACTGGATCTACATCAGGCTTCTTTAGCCGAGGTGCAATGTACGCTGCCTGGAAGAAAACGAGCGAAGTGCACTAATAGGGTGTTTACACGATCTCTCAGCAAACGCCCAGCAAACTTCCAGCAAATGTATTTAAAATACACGTGCTAATGCTGCACGTTTGCTGGATCGTGTAAACGCCCTATAACAAACGCAGTAGGCTAGGCGCTGTGAACTGTGGACTGTTTTGTCACCTGGTTCTTGTTCAGCTCGCAGTTCTTGTATTCCTGCTCGCCCTCCGACTGGAATGTGACGATGACGAAGCCGACGAAGATATTGACCATGAAAAAGGCGATGATGATAATATAGACAAAGTAGAAGATTGCGATGTGCATGCGGTAGTCGTGTATCGGACCGAGGCCCTCGCCATTTGAATCAATACTTATGTACATCATACTGCAACAGAAACAAAGAAACATGTGTGATGACTGACTCCAGTAAAAGCGCTTTGTACGAAATAGCACAGAAGTAAAGAAAAATTCGTAAAAAATTAACGCAAATTCCTTTCCTACCCGAGCCATAAGCCCCGTAGGACGGCGCTAATCTTTGTTTCCTTAGCCGTCGGCCAGGCACCGGCTTACACTGAGAGACAACGAATAAGGTGATAGCGCATCGTACGGTGTGCCTGTTTCGATATGGCCTAGATGGTCAGTTACGTATCGAGATAGTTTAGTGAGTTTAACCGCGCCTGCGGACAGTCGCCCATCCAGGTAATGTCCGGACAGTTTTTAATGCGCTTATCATAATTATGAACGTCAGCTCAGCAATCTTTGACTATAGGCTACGCCTTACATTATATTGTGCTGAAATTGCATCAGATTCTAGTAGCTGGCCTGAATAATTATTACAAATTAGCTGGCCGCTGATTCGTTTGCGATACATGGCGCTAGATAAATGTGTTTTTCATCAATTAATAACTGATTACTTATTGATTCTGTCTGAGCGAAATGTCGCCTGATACTGTAACGTTAAATATAGGATGAGGTTAAATAGCTCACTCTGGCCAGCCCTCAAACGTCGCCACAGCAAACAGCGTCAGCATCCCATTGGCGACGTTGTCGAAGTTGAAGTCCTGGTTTTCCCATTCGCGCTCCGGGTCCATCGGTTTATCGATGTCACCATCCATGTACATGATGAACTGGCCTCTGAACGCAAACGTAACATCGACGACCAAATGTCAAATGCTTTTTCTGCGAAGAACCGTCATGATCATAATCACAATCATCACAACAAGAAGCCCAGCTGTCGCTAGAATAGCCGACCGTACTGGTTGTCAGTAACCTTGAAAGTCATCCAAGGTGGATGATTTTTATGTCATATGAAAGGGCGTACGCTACTTCCTATTAATGATTAATGGTAAATTTGGCCCTATCTCTCACCGTTTCCGAGGTATGACCAGTTTTCCGGTTGAAAAACGCACATTTTCCTACACCCCTCCATTGAACCCCGAATTTGAAAATGTTTCCCTTGTATTAGATCGCTAAAATTTTGCATGCCTAGGTTTAAGGCACATGGCTAATTATTCGTGTAAAAAGTTTTTTTCAAGCGACTTAATGCTAAGCCACAATACATCCGTTACAGACGATGGACGGACAGACGACAGACGACAACCGTACCATAAGCTCGACTGTTACTTAAGTACGGTCGGCTCATCATCATCAGTAGGCCTACATGTATGTATTATCAGCTGTACGTCATGTTCCCAAAAGCTGACCTATAATCATAAAAAAAATGTGACACATTCTAAATCTACCATGTTCCAGCTTCGACTGTTATTTATATTCGTTTACCTCATTCTTACATTTTAATTTTCAATTTAATTCAGTTTCATTTTATCCTACTTTCAAGTACTTATTTAGTCAAAATTTACTACAAATTACACAAATTCACAAACGGAACATCTTGTTAAGCAAGTGTTATTTCGTATAGCCTTTAATAAAACCAGACTTACTTGCAGTCCGCTTCTGTTCTCATCTGTGGATCAGTGCATGCCGCAAACTGACCCTGAAAATGCACGACATTGCTCGGTAAAATAATGGCTTAAATAACATAACAGCATAACTTTCAGCAAAACAATCACAACGACTGTCAATAAATGTGCCAAAACGACTGACGGATTGATGCAGATGCTCCGCCGGGTCTCCATTGTTTTACAACGGGGCTCAAATGATTGAATCCTTTGCAGTAACCTTACTGCAAACGCTACAAACTACACAATTTCTGAGCCTTTTATATCAAACGAATATCATTAAACCACTGTGGTTTTTGGTTCATCTATTCATTAATACCCTGTTTACACGAGGAAGCACACACGAAGCACACTTAGAGCTGGCTTGATGACAGTGTATACTGCAAACATTCTACGTGTGCTTCATGTGTGCTTCTTGTATGCTTCGTGTATACTTCCTCGTGTAAACTGGGCATAACGTTTACTTTGATTTCACGTGCTAGACTAAAGTGGAAGTGTTCTATCAGTTACTGAGCCTGTGCACTAACCACAACATCTAATACCCCGTTTACACGATCAAGCAAAAATCCAGCAAATGCATTCAAATTACACGTGCACGACGTGTGCTCTAATTGCTCGATGTTTGCTTGATGACTGTTTGATGTTTGCTTGATCGTGTAAACGGGGTATAAGACATCGCATTGGTAGTCGGAATACCTTGAAGAGCTGGACGCCGATGCAGGCGAAGATGAACTGCAGAAGAAACGTCACGAGGAAAATGTTGTAGATGGTCTTCACTGCAACGATCACGCACTGGACCACGTGCTGGCCACACAACACAACCAGTGACCTTTGACCTCTTGAACCCCCAAAATTGGCACGCAGATTACTCTTGCCCTGAGGAACGTTGATGCTAATTCTGGTTTTCCACGAGTTCATATTGATTAGCAACTGGAATCCTCGTTTATGACATAGGCCTACTTTTAGAAGTTCTTACAGCCTTTGACTTGGGACCTATGGTAATCCATAGACCTGAGACCCGGAGGTGAACAGACTGGTTGAAATAAAGACAAAAAGCCCAGCTGTCGCTAAGGTGGGCCGACCGTACCGCCTACATCCAAAGGCCAGAGTTCGACTTCCGGTCGCAAAAAAAGTGATTTTCCAGAGTGAGTACCTTTTCGTTCCATATACGCTATAGTGACGTTGCTATATTGAACGCTACAACCAACGCTAGGATATGATATGCGCACGTGTGTGACTGGCTGCAGTCAGCAACTTTGCATCCAAAATTGTGACCAAACTGCTGCAGGTAGAGAAATGGTTACTACTGACAGTCTATAGAAACTTGTCATCGCCCTATCCAATGGTACCATAGCCGACCCCCCACGACGTTCGGTTTAGCCACAATACATGCGTTACAAACGACAGACAGACGACACATCATGCCCACGGCTGGACCTAATGGTCGGCCAAAAATGAAAACCAGCCTTAAGTTTCAATTTTGTTTTGCAACATTGTTCAACTTATTTTTGCTCATGTAATTATCGCAAAGTTGTTCACAAAATGGCTGGACGCAAAAGATAATCTGCATTCACGAAAATTGCCTAACTAACTAAAAAAATGATGATTGCTGTATGTACATGCGAACCCCTGCATCAAAATACAATTTACAACTAATCTGCATGTTTGTAACATTACGTTTTGCTGTGTGATTAGTGGTTTCCAGTTGTTTTAGTTTGATCTGTTTTATTTTATTTTATTTTATGTTGCACATGTGTGAGCGCCTTAACCCATCATGTCAGAAGTCGATAGCAGCACAGTGAGTACCTTGAGGCCCTTGGCGCGGTTGATGGCTCGCAGTGGTCTCAACACACGTAGAACTCGTAGAATCTTCACCACGTTTATAGCGTCGCTACTGCAAAGCACAAACGCCGAACACACGCGCGACCACTGTACATTACGATCCGCACAATTATGAACAGACAAAAATAATTATCTTTGGAGAAAAAGACAGCTTGTTGTTGCAGCAGCGCTTTGCCTCTCTTCATCCTAATTTTAATCTAGCACATGCGCTGCCATATTTTCAATCAACTTTGTTGATAGAAAATTATATTAACAAGGCTTAAGCGCTTCGAGGCTGACATTAAAATTACAGCACACTAAGTTGGAGTATATGTGAGTAAAAGCGTGATAGTGTGTTTACACGATCCAGCAAACGTCCAGCATTACCACGTGTATTTTGAATACATTTGCTGGAAGTTTGCTGGATGTTTGCTGGATCGTGTAAACACCCCAAGAAGCTTACTCGAGGCCCATGGAGATAAGAGCAACGGCGACAACGAGAAGATCAAGCAAGTTGAAGAGACTGCGCATGAATGAACCTTTGTGTATGACGAGGCCAAAGGCGATCACCTGCAGCGCCACACCATACTCTACATCAATGATTACTTCACTGCAATAAAACTCAGTATAGAGCAATACACGGTAGCAAACAACTAAACAGTAAGCCTGCAATTCACTCGCGACACATCGTCACTGCTTTATAATGAAATAAATCTAGACTGGCAAACTGATTTCACCCCACTTACATACTCAATGTACATACTGTACAATGAGTTAAATTTCATCTACTTTAAGTTATTGTAAAGTGAATACAATACTGCATAAGGTGCGAAGTTACGACAATCCTGTAAAATTTAATGAACAGATGCATTCAAAATGATAAGCCCAGCTGTCGCTAGGATAGCCGACCATAGTGGTTGTCAGCGACCTTTAAAGTCATCCAAAGTCGATGACTCGCAGGTAATTTAAAAGCCAATATGCGATTTTCTATTAGTGATTAATAGTAACGTTGGCCCTATCTCACACCGTTTATGAGATATGGCCAGTTTTCCGTTGAAAAATGCACAATTTTCTTACTGCCCGTCCATTCAACCCCCAATTTGAAAATGCTTCCCTTGCACCAGATCGCTGAAATTTTGCACATTCAAGTTTAAGACGCATAGCTAATTATTCGTGCAAAAAGTTTTCCTCTACAACCTACCTGTTAGCCAGGGTACATCTGTTACAGACAGACAGACAGACGGACGGACAGACGAACGACAATCATACCAATAGCTTAACCGTTACTTAAGTAAGGTGGGCTAAAAATAAAACAAAACAGAATAACGAAGATGCACCAACAATTTATTGAATTCAACACACTTTGGTGACACAGCAAGAACAGCATAAGTTACAGATAAAAACATGACAGCAAATTACTAATAAATTAGCAAGCGTTTCAACAAACCTTGACGATAATCTCAATAGTAAACACCGTCGTGAAGAAATAATCAAATATTGCCAGGATCTGAAACGCAGACGAGCGAACAATTCAACAACTGCTACTGTTTTGACTTCTTTTTCACTGCAAATTGTTCCTTCAGTTACTTTAAGCAAAAAAGGGCAACCCCCAAAATTAACTTAATTATTGTTGAAGCAGATTTTTGCACCCACTGCCGCCTAAACAACAGCGCTAAAGCATGCTAATAGAAAGATAAATATATCAGTGATCGACTGTTCTTAAATCTTACATAATACGAAGTATAAAGATGCTCAGAGACAGCGGGATAGAAGCAAATTTTCCAATAACAAAGTACTATTAATGGAATAATAACACTGCTTTACTAGCACATTTGTAACTAATATAATAACAAAATAAAAAAATCAAACTTAGATAAATTTTCAATATATCATTATTATATCTGTATAATCCCGACAGCATTTTGTAAAAACAACATCAGTATTATAAAAATTCTCTATTTACGAAAAGTAGAAACACGTAGTAATAAATTTTATATGGCAATTAAAAGTTGATTCATAATTAGTCAGCATTTGTCAGTTATTTGATATAATTGTTTTTTCTCTCTTTATTTCATAGTCTGTTAGCATGCATTTGTTGTAATTGTTACCATTTGTTTTTGGTGAACAAAAACGTATATGAAAAACATTTTTAAACAAGAAATATTATTAGATTGTGACCAATCTAATGTACTCCTCGCGTGCATCATTTTCTTTTGTATTCTTTTAAGTGCTTTTTCGTTCCTTTCGGCTTGTATTAAAGACCAGGCGTCTATTTAAGACCTGTAAAATATTATACTAATAGTGACTGGTGACGAGATCGTTATTGAAAATTGTCTCCCCGAAGTTCACAAAATATTGCCCAATTTAACGAACTGAAAAGAAAAAACTGCCAATAATGGTCGATGACGCCAGTTGCCATTTGTCTTGTTATACCTTAATACATGCGTCTCACAGATAATGGGATCACGACCATAACTTTTTGGGGTCACGTGGCGTCATCGGTCACGTCACCATTCGACTTCCGGCAGTCGACTTCCTATGGGTGGTCCGTTGTGACCATGCGTCTATCTGGCACCATTATGGAGATGTCAGTTATTTGATATAATTGTTTTTCTCTCTTTATTTCATAGTTTGTTTAGTACCATTTGTTTTTGGTAAATATAATTATGTATATATAAAACATTGTTAAAACTCCATAATTTGTAATTCAAAGCATCATTTATATTAGCCATCAATTGGACATAATTTGACTGCACGTTGATTAGTTGCACTTTCTGCTTTTATTTCATTCATTTTCTTTTTATTTTTCATCATTTTGGCTTTGCACTTTTCTTTGTACCTTGTGTACGATGTTCATAATATATATATATATATATATATATATATATATAATGGGCTATCTGGATGATAAACCACAATCTGACGTAGTGATTAACGAAGCACTTATACACTGCGTCTCAAAAAAAATCCACGACATTTTTGACTGTAACTTGAAAACCAATTACCAGATTTCGATAATTGTTGGTAGAAATATTCCCGACACAACTTGCCATTAAATAACCATTCAGTTACCCACCTCACCCAACGTTTGTTTCTGCATTACCTGGGGAAAGCACAATCAGCGAAATATCACTTTATTATCAAATGCAATATGACTAGCTTAATTAACATAACATGTAAAACACATTTCGTTCACATTTCTGACACTGTGGCTAACATTTCATTTAGTTGTCCATTTTTCAACTGCCTGCAGTAAAATTGCTTGAAGTGTTGGCTCACTATGTGAACACAGGCAAGGAGACGCTTTCTCCATTCACTTGACAGCAGTATCGATAATGTTCTGCTCCAGACCAATACAGGCTCTACCAGTCACTTCTTGACTTCACAAACATTCCTAAACTTCATCTGGTAGACACTGCTGCAAGACAGTCAAACCTTGTAATAGACCTGCTGTTGGGGCCCACAAATTAGGACAGATGGAATTTATTGACGTTTTCTATTCATTTTAATACGTATTATGCCTGGTCTGCTTTCCCCAGGTAGTGCAAAAACAGACGTTGGGTAAGGTGAAAACTAAAACACTTATTTAATAGCCAGTTGTGTGAAAAATATTTCTGCCAAATATTATTAAAATCTGCTAATCTTTGTTTAAGGTACGATCGATAATGTCAGGGATGTTTTTTTTCTGTTTATTTTAACGCATATTTCGCTTGATCTGCTTTCCCTAGGTAGTGCAAAAGCATACATTGGGTGAGGTGGGAAACTGAACGGCCATTTGATGGCAAGTTGTGTTAGGAATATTTGCTTCAAAAAATATCAAAATCTAGTGATTGGTTTTCAAGTTACAGTTTAAAATGTCGGGGATGTTTTTTGAGACACAGTGTAGATCAGTGTATCGTGTTCATACGGCGTACTTGGTTTCTGCGAGAGGCAGCCTTCAGCGGATCTTCGGCTGCCAGGACGGCGCTGCTGACGATGATACAGAGCAGGATGAAGTTTCCCCAGTAGTTGTGCGTGCACGCTCGCCAGCAGAACACGCGGAATCTGCTCGCAACCAACGCACGTTCAGCGGAGTTTCCATCAAACGCAACGCACGCAAAGTATGCAATGCAACGAACGTAACAGACGTTAAAGGTTAGGCTAAAGGTGGTGATATAGCTTTCAATGGGAAACCCATCTCAGAGCTGCGGAACGTCACCTGCCGTATGGGATCACACAGTGTTACCTGCCACCCGACACAGATGAACGCGTCCCGCCTTAACTCCTGCCAGATAGATCGGCACTTAATTTACCTATGCCGGAAGTGACGTAGCTTACGTATATCGACCGCTTCAGTCTATCCTTGCGTTTTGGCCGTTCCGTCAGCAGACCCGTTGAGAGCCACAGCGGAGCCTGGGAAAACATTCTCACGCGACCCTTAATAGGCCCAATTCAAATAATCAGTTTTGCAGTCAAACACATAGGCCCAGCAAAAACATTTTTTGATCGATGGCGGGACCCCCAAAATGTCGAGGGACCCAGAAAAATTTTCCCTTCCCCCTCTCGACGGATCTGTTTAGACAATCCTATCCATCAGTACTTTTGTCGTGACTTGCGCTTTTACCAGTGGTCCTAGCAGTTTTTACTCAGGCCACGTTAAAAATTTGTAATGTAATGTAGCTTCGTCAGCTGCGTATGTTGCGCACTTTCTCGTGGGCGCTGCGTTAAATGTAGACTCCGCTTGATACAACACACTTTCACACCCAATTAGGGACAATCCAAAGCCGTCGCTGCGCGTGACTGTTATGGAGGGAAGCTAATTCAACGAATAGCTAATCGGTTGCTGTTATTGTAGGAAAAGTATTCTCAAAGGTCGTTTGGTGCTGGATGTTTGGTATAGCAAGGCGTCCTGGCTGTTGGGACGTCAGCTACTTATAAAAAATATCAACATTGGACTTTCCCTAACTGTCTGAGCTTTGCTAAGGTGAAGGTCATGGCTAAACTTAGTTCCTGGGTGGTAGCCTGAGAAAGAAATTGAATATTAAGTAGCAGTAGGCTAAGGCTACGAACGGTATCGTTGTAGTTCCTTAAAAGGCTTCCTCTGAGTCTTGTGTCAGCCTGGAGGTGGAGCCTAAGAGTGTGTTTACATTTCTTGGCTACAGCCCATACTCCATAGCCAGGAAATCGCTATGACCTAAGTTCAGTTAGGCCCGAGAGATCCACGCCTCTTGACGTCACTTCTAGGTTACTAGGCTTTTTGACAGTTAATTGACGCATTCGTCTTTGGAGTTCTGTCCGGATAACATCGCTGTAATAAAATCGAAGAAAATTCTACAAAAAACCGCCTTATAATTTTCTACAGAAGCCGTCTTACAGTTACGAATCCTAACAGCAGGCTAGTTATTGAAATCAATAGCTTACAATTGGCTCACTTTCGAGATGCCACCATTTCGTCATTTTCAATATTCACTTCTCGAAACTTGAACTAGCCTACATGCTTTTCCATTTTTCCAGACAATCACGTTCACTGTTCATTCATTCACTCATTTACAACGCACACGTGCTATCACTAATGTGGACTATTAGATATCGGTCTATAACCTACATTTAGTCGCTGTTTTGCCACAGTACGAGTAGAACTGTGCGATGTTAAAGAGTGATTAGTTCGTACGGGTTGGTGGAGCTGAAGACGAACAATGAACTGGCCGGTGGGATTGGTTTGACTTTGGTTTTGATGTGAATACCGCGTTGAGGTCGTGCTCCAACGCGAGGCTTGTCTTCATCATCTTCATCTCCTATCCACTCGTCCTCGTCCAAGTCTTCTACACATAACAATAATAATAATATTAATAATAATAATAATAATAAATGAAATAAAAAAATAACAATAATACATACATACATACATAATAAACGTTTGGTCCTCGATTGACCTTTGCTGTGTAAACTGCACGAAATTTTGTCAGTTGATTCTCAAAAAAAATCATTCAAATTCTTGCCACCATATGTCACATTTTAAGTTTAAAACGCACCAAATTCGATTTCAACTGGGGCTCTGCTCCAGACCCCGCTGGGAAAGCTTACAGCACTCCTCCAGACCCCTTCATTGGATTTTAGGGAACCTAATTTTAAGGGGAGGGAAGGAAAGAAGAACAGAGGGAAGGGACAGAAAGGGCGGGGGTGGGGGAAAAGAAAAGGAAAGAAAAAGAAGAGTGGAAAGGGAAAGAAATGGGAAAAGATCGAGACCCCTAAAGATTTACTGAAGTGACACCACTGGTCGGATGAAAATATTGCCGTAGGCAGAATTTAAAACATATTTGCTAAATTACTGTTCGTGTTGTTATTTTACATATGTATAAACTGCATACAGAAAATGCACAGCATTCAATAAAAGCCAAATGGTATCACTGTGGCGTTAAATTGTTTGTATATTTCAATGGCAAATGTATAACTATTCCGCCAATGCTTTTCGCATACGTAATAATAGCCAACATTATAAGGCAGTTTTGAGACGTAAGTTATTGTGTCTGTGAATAAAATTATCTTGTGCAATCGACATCCACTTACTGAAATCTACAAATTATTAAAAACATAATGCTGAAAAAAATTTCTTACCTCCATTTTCATCGGAACCGGTTCCAGTTATTTCGATGTGTAAATCGTTTGGCTGACTGATGCTAAAATCACATCAACACCATAATAATATTGGTTGCTAAAATAACATTATAATACTTCAGAGCGGCTAATTTAAAACGTGTAATGTAAAGTAGCACTGGTGGATGTCATTTCGACATGCTTTGAAGAGCCAAGCCACCAGTACGTCTATCCCACCAAATTTAAACAGCAGGTCATTTCGTTTTGCAACTTTTTATGCCCTTAAATGCATTTCACTCCATATTCAACTAACAGGGCATTCAGAGTGCAAAAACATTCGCTAACGCTATGTCAATTTTACCGTTGTGTCATATATCACATCGATAAAGAATCTCTCAATTCTATTCTGGATTCAGATGCTGACCCAGATCATTACCAAGATCTAATCAACTCCAAGTTGAAAATTCCAGCTAAATCCGCTTGTAACTTTATTGCGTAATCCTGATAACAAATTAACAGATGAACGTTGGATATCACTTAACCTCCACCGTTCTTGACGAAGTAAAACTGCCTGCAGACCCAATAAGCAGCTAGCTTACAATGTTAATGCCTAGACCCTTATTCCAGACTGTTGATCCGTGCTGTAAGACTGTATCGTTACCAAAATAAGCGACGCTAGTCGATAAGGTGACGGGCACAGCTATCACGCCATACTGCGTATATCACCATATCTAAAAAAAAAGCCCAGCTATCGCTAGCATAGCCGACCGTACTGGTCGTCAGTGACCTTCAAGGTCATCCAAGGTAAGTAATTTCCATCTCATCTAACAGAGTGTATGATGATGAAGATGATGAAGGACGAATCAACTTTAGCGTGGCGTTAAGTCCTAAGACTACAAGGACACGTAACAATAAGCTTAAACAGTGAAATCACGTAATAGTAGTCAGTGCAATGAGACGTTCTTAGTCATGTCTATAAGACCGGGCAAAAAGTTTGGTTTTCAGTCTGCTGCGGAAAACTTGCAACGACGGCGATGACTGGACTGACTCCGGCAAACTGTTCCAGACCGATGCAGCAGTCGCTGGGAAGGTGCGGTCGCCAATGGTAGAACGCACCGTGCGTGGAGCGACCAGCGCTGATGCAGTCGAAGAGCACAGTCGTCGACGTGCGTTGAGGTGTGACATGCGCTGAAGATCTGAAGCCAGGTAGCCAGGTGCAGAGCCGTGGAGACAGCAATACACTAGCACTGCCAGCCGGAACGAAACACGTTCTGGCATCCGAAGCCAGTGTAATCTGCGCAGTAACGGCTGAATGTGGTCCCAACGACAAGCTTTGAAGATCAGCCATGCAGTTGTTTGCCTCAGACATCACATAAAAAGCAGTAACTGAAACTGACCTGAATCTCTTTGGGAAACGTAGCACTGAACATGAGTGTTTGTCTATGACCAGTTGGCGGCACGAAATCCTGTTCAACTATACGTCGAATCTGCGGTTCAAACCCCATGTCAAGCATCCTATCAGCTTCATCTAGCACCAAGTACCTGCATACGGACACCGATAAATATTATTAAAATGTTACAGTTTAAACATTAAAATTAACTATCTAAATATTAAAAACTTACTCTAAACAATTACGTAAAAATTTTTGTATGGCAAGAAGATTTTGAATCGCTACTTATCTAAATGACGTAACAGAAATCAGCTAAAAATTAACCAACAACAAATGACACCACCACCATACATCAGAACGCTCAGAAAGTACTGTTAATGCAATTTTTCTTCAAAATTACGGTTTACACGTGCTACAGACAGCTTGCATCATTGTGGCGTGACGCATTACAACTAATCAATATCATCCACTTTTGATTTGTTCCTATTAAGTCCAATCTCCACAACTGCCGTGTCAGTAAAAATGCAAAAAAGAAGTTAGCAGTATGTGATTAAAAGAGTACAAGTTAAAGGCGCTCCATGTCTCTTACTGCTAACTTATCTCAGAGTTATGGAGCCTTGCCTGCCATGTGAGATCACACACAGTTACCTACCACCTGATGCAGGTGAGCCGCTCTACCTTAAGCACAACTAGAAAGACTGGTACTGGATTCACCTACCCCAGAGGAATGGAAGACCAGTTGCTTATTTACTGAGATGCTGTACTTGTCTCAAGACAACCACCCGTGACCCATCCTAGTAGTAACCCAACCGGAAGTCAAACCTACGACCTCTCGGTCACAAGTCCAACGCCCTAACAGTTATGCCAACAAGCCAACTTGTTTACGTGTGTAAAGACAGCTTTCATTAGTAAAGAGATAGCATGATATGACGCATTATCACTAATCGTTATCAACTACTTTTGCTTCGTTCCAGCTTCAAGACTGCCATATCAGTGGAAAAATTGTTTCATTCAAGTTTCTAACAAGTACAACAAGAAAAGCTCTGCTAATGCAATGGGGAATGCACAACAGCGGTGCATGTTTGAAAGCCCAGTAAAACAAGATCTAAGTCAGTCGCCAGAGGGCGCCAGGCTAAATTATCTATAGTGTTTTACTCGTACTCACCAGAGGGAGCGACCTGCTTCGATCAGCCAACGCCGTATCGGCTAAAAATCGCAAATTTTTCCTACCCCTCTCATTTAGCACCTTTCTTCAGGGCGACCCCTTTTGAATTTATGGAAAAGCTCTACGGTTCCTGAAACTAGAGTCTTCCAGGCAGCCGACGGTGAAGATGTGCTGATTCTAGCTTGCATCGTTTTTGACTGACGGACAGACAGAACTGAGATGGCTAAGATGCAGCTACAGCAGTAGCTGCTGTTGTGCGTAAAAAGACAGCATATGATGCAGGTCAGGGCTATGTACCTGACGTTGTCGAGGCGGATGCGGCCACGTTCCATCATGTCGACAAGTCGGCCGGGAGTAGCGACAAGAAGATGACAGCCACGAGCGACGTCACGTATCTGACTGCCAATGTCCGCCCCACCATAAACAACGCACGGACGCAGGTGCGACCGATAGGAAAACTACAGCAGCGCATCACCAAATTTCACTAATCTCTGCAAAACTAAGCTTCTGTCAAGAAAATAAAGATTACACTCCCACATATGCAACTGTGATGCGAAATGATGACAGCAAAAAAGTTTAATGCATGCTTAAAACTTTGGTCAACACAGTCACTGCACGCAAAAACAAACAAAAAAAATAATAAAACAGATAAAAGCTAGTCTGAAAAAAAACTGTCGGAATCCGTGAAAGCAGTTTGCATTAATTAGCAGTCTATGTTGATGACTGTGCATGGAACAGCCTACCATCGTTTTTTACGTCATCGTCGTCACTGTTGACTTTCAAGCGTCATTTGAAGACATATCTCTTCGCAATACCGTATTAATGACGCTGATTCCAACTGTCTACTGGTTTTCTGTTTGCTGAACATGTTAACTATTGTAATTATGTTACGTGTCCTTGTAGTCTATTTTCGGCTAAATGCCACGCTAATCTTTTCGTTCATAATAATAATAATAATAATAACTGCAGTGCAAATGACAACAGTAAAATCGAACATCACACAAATCTAATTGGATCAGCAAAGATCTGATGCACCTGGAATAAAATCATGCAAAATCATGCTAAAATACTGAACAATTTGTGATGATTCAATATCAAGATTTCAATTTTGATACAATATCGATACGATTTTTTGAAAATATCGCGATATTGATATCACCATTTTTAAAATGATAAGTATGTAAATCTTAGACAAGCACAAAAACAAGACTTAAACGTTCAGCAAGGCAGTTTGCTTTACACAGATACTAAAATGTGTCAGTAAACTTAAAAATTCGAAAGTGTAAGTAAGTAAGTAAGTAAATTTAATTTATAAAGCGCAAAATGTCAGCGAGAAACTCACTGAATCATTAAATTACGACGCTATAGTTAGTTTGCTTTAATTATTTTGTCTTTTTCTCCGTTTATTCTCGTTATTTCAGTAATGCAGTAATAAAAAATATAAATTTCTGCCATAAAATATCGCGATACATCGAAAATATCATGATATATAAAAGATATCGCAATATATCAAAAAAATCGATATTTCTTAACAATACGATACAATATATTTATATCGAAAACGATAAATCGACATCGAATCATCACTGTGAACAATATCTGCATACATCTCCAAGAAAATTTTTTGTATAATTTTAAATCGAGTTTTATTGCTTTCACGGGCATTTATGCTGTTCCATTGTTCGCCGTCTTGCTGAATGCTGACAACCAGCAGAATAAACTTTAATGTAATGTAATAATCGAACCTTTCGAGCTTCGTCATATATCTGACAAGCGAGTTCTCTAGTTGGTGCGAGCACCAGTGCCACTGGGTACTGAGCACTATGACGATATGAGCCGGCCTACAAACATAAGATCAAACCACAACAAACACAAATCACCACTACATCAAACACGCTGCTCGTTTGAAGCGTGCAGTGTTTGTTACCCAGAAATAAATCTGGCAGTTCACTGAAAAATCGGTATTATAGAAACAAAACCTTATAGTAAACAAAGCATCACACAGCACAAAATTAATAATCTAAATTACCGGCAGCTAAATCGAACAAACCAGGAAACGACCCCGAAACGTCATATCAAAATGCATCATTATTAAGTACGTACAGTGCTAGGTCGTGTCTTAGTCGTAGGTCGTAGGCCAGCAGAGATCATTTGACTGAGTATAGGCAGCAGGAATGCAGCCGTTTTCCCAGACCCTACAGTGCAAGCAAACTCCAATACTTCAGCGGTTTACCTGATTACCAATCGTGCACTGCATATCAGAACACAAATTAACTACTGTAGTTCAAATGACACCAGCAACAACGTAAGCAGATCAACCAGTCACTTCATCCTCAATATCAGCATCGTCGTGACGTAATAATAGACAAATAGACAGTTACAACCAGATTCACTGAGCATGCCGATCTTAACGATCTGTTTTCCCCTGTTCAGTCAGCTTACCGAAAACATCACTCTACCGAGACAGCTCTAGTGAAGGTACATAACGATCTCGTCGCAGGTATCGATCAAGGACACATAGGAGCTTTAATGCTCTTGGACATGTCGGCGGCATTTGATACCGTCGACCATCATATACTGCTGGAAATTCTCGAACGTCGTTTTTGTATCACAGACTCAGCGTTGGCTTGGTTCAGTTCATACCTATCAAACCGGACTCAAACAGTTCACGTGACAAACTCCATATCCGATGTCGTCAGTTTCAGTTGTGGCATGCCACAAGGGTCGTCCTTGGGCCCAAAAGCGTTCATTGCCTACACCGAGGATGTCGACAGTGTTTTCTCGGCGCACCACTTGGCACATCACGGCTTCGCTGACGACATACAGGCTCACAAGCACACAATGCCATCTCAAGTTCATACTATTGTTCCCAGCCTTCAAGGCTGCATTGCTGACGTCACCGGCTGGTGTGGCTCGAGACGGCTGCAGCTTAACGCCATAAAAACTGAACTCATGTGGTTCGGCTCATCAGCAGCGCTGAAAAATCTGTCTAATTCTGATATGACATTACACAGTGGAACAGACACCATACAACCAGTAACAACGGTGCGCGACCTTGGCGTACATTTAGACAGTCAACTTAGCATGCAAACGCACATCTCAAAGACGACGCAGACATGCTTCTTTCACTTGCGACGTCTGAGGCAGGTCCGACGTCTGCTCGGCCGTGACGTCACCGCCAATCTCGTCTGCGCATTCGTGCTGTCACGACTTGACTACGGAAATGCTCTGCTCGCCGGA
>Ga0209367_1004532_pt1 | contig 19195 bp, 11 predicted proteins | sample WorMetLIZISLAND2_FD_187412 | JGI IMG/M metagenome (GOLD analysis project Ga0209367, IMG submission 187412) | Marine gutless worms symbiont microbial communities from Max Planck institute for Marine Microbiology, Germany - Olavius geniculatus... ...
CAAGACCATATGATAAAACTGGATAACAGTAACTTTCCATCAGGTGAAGCTTTATCAATTCTGACACCCCTGAACTATGAACCAAAATAGAGTTCGTGCATCCAAAGAACTTGTGTCTCACTTGATTGAGATCAACACTGAATACCTTCGTCGACATAAATGTAATGCCAAGATAAGAGGGGGTAGAAAAAATTAGCGATTTTTGGCCAATAAAATACTGTATTTCAGTAACGGTGCAAGATAGGGCCTAGATTACTATTAATCACTAATAGGAAGTCGTACACTGGCTTTCGATTGGCATCGAATTCAATTACCTAGAATGACCTTGAACGTTAAAATAAAAGGTTTTATGGATTTTTTTAGCGATTTCGGGCTGCGAGACGCATTTTAAGAGCTAATTGCGCCGAAATCAATTGAGATAAACGTGAACAAGCTGCATGTGAAATATTTAGCATTGAACGTAAATTTTGTTGGTCCAAGTCTCCATTTTCTAGGTTCAAGAAAACCTGCGCACGAGGGCATCAAAGAGCGGTACCCCTGTAAAATCGTTATTTTACCATTGTTCTGTGAAAACGATTGCAGATCACCATGGGCATGCTGCCTATCACAACAAGCACTAGTGACGAACTTTTTAGTCGTATCAAACCTGAACTCTCAAAATAAGGGGTTTTAATTGATTATTGCGATTTTCGGCTGCAGCGCACATTCCAAGAATTAACTGCGACGAAATGGCTGGAGATAGACTGACAGTTTGCGAACAGGAACTGTTATAGACTTTCGCGCATCTCGTGAGCAATAGCTCAAATTTCGTGTATTTTTAGAAGCAGATAGATGACGTTTTGACGAGGCCATTTAAAGCTGAAATGCTAATTTTTTACAAGATTTGATGTTACGCTCTTATGACAGTACTGACAAACATCGCGATAATTACCATTTCACAAGGTAGTATAGAGACACGATTAAGGTATAGTGACATCATTGCAAATTTTTCGCGGAGTGTGTTAGTGAAAAACATTTTTATAATCGGTCAATATTTGGCGACTAGAAAATTAGTAGTACGTTTTATGATCAACGGCGCAGTGTTGTACAGTAAGTAAGCCAGGCCTTTTAAAACATTTGTCATCAGCTTGCATTATTGCAAAATTACACAGCAATTCATGTTTTATCTTGACAAAAATTATTTTGTTAACGTTCGCAGACATCGTCGGTTGTAATCTACTGCGTCGCTTTCTTTTTGCTTTGTTTCGTATTGCTGAATCTCAGACGTCTGAACAGATTTTTGTTTTCTTTTTAATAGTATGTGTTTTATTTGTTTTTTTAGGTCAACAATCAAGAAAACACTGATCAGACTGATGGAGCTTCTACAGCGTTTGTTGACATTTTGCCGTAAAGAGTCGTCCGGCAGCTGCGTGGGGGGTCTTGAGGTCGAACAGTTTGCTCGCGATCTGTTTGTCTGGCGAAAGCCGGAGCCCAAGTTCCAGCGAAGCAAGGTACGATAATTATAAACGCTGCGACTAAACACTTACACGACCACAATTACTTAGGCTTACTGAAGTTGGTTTACTTATTACTGCTATCTTGTACTCGTTGTTTTATTAAATTTTCGGCACTGTTGCTATTAGTGATATGTAGTAATTTCTGTATTGGCATTTCGTTGATAATGATTACCTGTGTTATTATGTGGTTTAGCTGTGTGCTCGCTAAATTTATCTGACCAGCGACTAATGGATTTCATTGTCAACCAATTGTTTATGAAGTTATTTAATAAAACGTTTCGGATACTGTTAAACTGTTAAACTGTTATGACTATTGTTTTGTATTTCGTTGCGAAGGAGAAATTTTGAAGTTTTGATCGTTATGTTTTGATCGTTTGTCGTTTTGATCGTTATCGTTCGACTGTTATGTCTATTCAGAAGATGAACACTGTGCCTGTGACAGGAGATAAAGTACGAACATGCAGAGGACGAGACGTGGAAGACGTGGCCGACTCGCCAGCCTCTGGATGACTTCATGCTGTCCAGTGCGGAGCCACTCATCAGCGACATCGTCGACGATTTCTTCCGTCAGCTGCTGCCGCCATTACAACCTCTCAGAGACAAAGTCTCGCAGTCCGTACGCTCGGCTCAACTCGACTTCGAAACACTCAAAGATGCGCTGGCAACGTACAACAGGACAACGATTGTCGGAACAGACTTCGTTCGGTATATTACGTATATCAGTGCCTTGTGAATTTAAGAGAAGAATTTGCCGATCAAGTATTGTGAAATAAAGGAATTTAAGAATGGGTCGCAAAACGTGTAAATTTGGTAACATAATTACTAGGAATAAAGACATGCATTTGATAATAAAAATGTTATGTCAAAAATTCAGCGTGCAGGATAGCCTGGTTATCGTAACAGTAACACATTGTTTTGATTACTACTACTACTACTACTATTACTACTACTATAGCTAGGTATAAAATTGTTTACAGCCCACGAAAAAATATCGGTTTTAATTCAGTTGTTTTTTTATAAAGTTTGTTTTAAAATTCGATGATTTGCAATTTTATTTTAAGTGCACACGAAGTTCTGGCACAGAAGCTTGCAACTTGAACTTGATCAATTACATGAACCTGCACCTTCCGCTACATATATTGAGTAATGTTTTGATGAAGAAAGACATTTATTTGCCACATATAAAATAACATGCGATTACCGACCATATACAGTACACCACAAATGCGGGCTGACAGGAAAGTAAACGCTCATTAACTTTGGCCTAACGTTGTAACGAAACTACAGTGTAATGTCGGTCATTTGACGTGTTTGTTCGCTGCCGTGCAGAAGTAACATATTGAAGATAAGTTTGTTTTACGGCGACATCAAGTTCAGCACGTTCACCCAGCACGAAGCCTACGACGTCAAAACGCTCCTCGGTAAGTCGGACTTTTGTGTGTAATTGCTGTCAGTCGAGAAATCTCTAACTCAGTTGTTGATATCTGCAATTTATTTTTCGTATATGTGAATTAAATCTTTAAAAATGTTGGACATGCCTCACGACGCGAGATCTGTCGTTGTCTTCTTGTCAATAGGCTCGTGAAATAGCAGATCTAACTAGATTTAAGTATGCAGCAAAGAAGAAAGCAGACAAAAGCTAATTAGCTATACGTTTTTGTTCCCTTTATACTACTGTTAGTGTCAGTAGTCAGTTAGGCAGTTATTGTTTGCAGAGGCGTTTATCCGCGTTAACCCATTGATGCAAGTTTCGCAATCCCTCCCTTCTTCTCCCGCTTCTCTTTTGTCATTTAGTTTTCCTTTTTTCTTTACGTTTTCTGGGGACGTTTTCCATAAATATAGTTAGGGTGTCTGGGAGACTATGTAGTTACGTGTGCCCCAGCCGCCATCGATTTTAAAGCAATGTGGGCGTGAAAATACGCATTTGGTGGCAAGTGGAAAAAAAGTTGATGATATGATGTAGATCCTAAAGTACGACATACAAAATTCCGCGCTTGAAGAGCTAAAAACCTCGCCGTTATTTTTACGATGAAACATTTGCTCGAAGGTTTACAAAAACCATCTCAACATGTCGAGATGTTTTGCGACAAAGTACCTGACAAGTTCGCGACAAGTCGGCGTAATGGAATTTGGGCTGCGTGATTGTCTGCTTTTTCGCTTCAGGTGACGTCGGTGGATACCTCGGCCTACTGATAGGCGGCAGTGTTCTTACCATCATTGAGATTTTCGACCTCGTCTTCTACAATTGCGTCATGAGATGCGGCAAGAAACAATAACACGTCTCCAGATCGAGATGATCACCATTTTTTCACTATCTTTTTGTCACAACTTGTCGTGTCAATATATTGCTTGCTTTATAATGCTTTATTTTCCATTTACTTTTCGTCCATATGTATATTAGGCCTGTCTGATATCAGTATGACAATTATATGTATTACCATGTTCCAAAATCTGTAGTAGGCCTATAAAACCTGTCGAGAAGGTGTGGTAGGGAGGAGGTAAGCTACCCCCGACCCCGCGACGTTTAAGGGCTCCGCCGTTGCTGAATAATATAAAATGTAAGACGGCTTCTGTAGAATTTTCCTCGATTTTATTACAGCGATATTATCCGAACAGAGCTCAGGAAAAAAAGTTTGTCAATTAACTGTCAAAAAGCCTAGTAGCCTAGAAGTGACGTCAAGAGGCGTGAAATTCTCGTGGCTCACTGAACTCAAGGTCACTGCGGTTTCCCGGCTATGGGCTGTAGCCCAGAAATGTAAACACACCCTTAGACTTTATCTCCAGGCCGACACGAGACTCAGAGGAAGCTTTTTAAGGAGCTACGACGATACCGTTCGTAGTCTTAGCCTACTGCTACTTAATATTCAATTTCTTCTCCAGGCTACCACCCAGGAACTAAGTTTAGCCACGACCTTCACCTTAGCAAAGCTCAGACACCTAGGGAAAGTCCAATGTTGATATTTTTTTATAAGTAGCTGACGTCTCAACAGCCAGGACGCCTTGCTATAGTCTACCAAACATCCAGCACCAAATGACCTTTGAGAATACGTTTCCTACAATAACAGCAACGGATTAGCTATTTGTTAGATTAGCTTCCCTCCATAAAATACATTAGAATGCACCGTTTTTTAAAAAATCAAGAATGTTTTCTTTAGAGGGGCCCCCTCAAAAATGTTTCCCCGGGCCCCGATGTAGCTCTCGACGAGCCTGATTTAAATCAGTTGATCGTTAATGCTGCTGTCAGCCATTGTATACACCTTGGGCATAAGTTCTGATAATTTGGAAGCAAGTTGTTACACCAATTATAATTCTGCTAAATAAATTACATTTTACTTTATTATGTGCTTAATTAAGTTGTTAAAACTTTACGTACACAACAACTGAGCATTATGCATCAATTTGGAGCATCTGCGTTTTACACGGTAGTGTGTTGACATGAACTATGTGAGGTGGACAATGAGTGCACCTTACATATTTCTATCGGCTTGGCTATCTGTATGCCAAAAATTATCAAATTTGGTTGAGATTTGATGAAGATCTGACAAAAACAAGTTGGGTCATTTTTTGGCACACCCTGTACATTATAATTTGCATGCACATAAAAACAGCGACTTGACATTATAGATATTAGACCTACTGTAAATAGACATTATTATGCATTTTTAAATTACTGGTAAATAAGGTAACGGTAACATTGCTGTTATTTCGCAAGGAATGACGGTATTTCAGGTACTTCTTTAGTTCGTCGGTAGGTACAACGGTGAAAATAGTTGTAAAGCTTATTGTGAAAATATAACTGGCACCATTTTTTTAGTTCACATCAGTGAAAGTAAACGCGCACATAAAATGGTGACGATTAACAAACACTTCTACATCGCTACAGTTTTTTGTCGAGATTTATGGTTATAACAGCAACGGTCAGTCCGACTGTGCAGTGTTAGAAAACATTATCGTAAGACTAGATAAACTTGGCAGAGTGTGTTACAGACACAATCATTAACATGAACGTATTGGCGCTGTACATCTGACGCCGAAATTTTGTGACGCCAGTTAGGATACGCGCTGCTTAAGGCGCGTACAGAGCGACGTAACTGAACTGAAGTGACACGGTTTGGTTTGTGACGAAGTCACCAATGAGCAAGCAGGGAGAGCCCATTGGTCATTGGTTGACGCGTACGTGAGCGTAGTCACGTAGGCCACTGACGCCGTTAGACAGCACTTACTGTAATGCATTACTGCTTGCCCATTGGTCAGTTCGTCAAAAACTAAACCATGTCGGTTCAGTTCAGTTTAGTTACGTCGTTTTGTACGCGCCCTTAGCTGGTGCAGTTAATTCGTCTACAGCATCAGCATCAGCATCCATCGAACGCAACGGATGCAACGCAGTCAGAGACGCAACGTGAGCAACGCAACGAACGCAACAAATGTAACGCAATGCACGAATAATGAATACTTCTATCTTTGCATTGTGGCCGTTTCGTCAGCTGCGTCCGTTAACTGCATTAGTTGCGTACTTGCTTAAACGCTTGCGTATTTTTTTGCGTTAAAATGCACGCAAGTATTTTGCGTTACGTCCGTTGGGTTGGATGGAATCCTTTACTCGGCTATGACATCGACGTTTCGGTCGCCATTGGATTCACTGTCATCAATATGCGTAAAGGTGACGGATTCGTGCGTCCAGGCTTGCGGCTGTTTGGACCACGTCAACGTGTACGCCTGCGGGTCCATGGTGAAGTAGGAGCCGGGCAGCTGCGGCAGATAGTCGTCGTATTCCAAGTCAACGTTGACGTCGTTGTCATCGGCAACGATGTCTGAGAGCGGTGACTGCGTTCTGTCGTCGGTGAACAGGCGAGTCTTGGTGAACGGCGACATATCGTGCGATGACGACTCCGGTGAGTCGAGCAGTTCCGCTCCTCCGTTGGAAGCGTGCAGCGCCAGTGGCTCCACGTTGGGTCGTGCGGAGCCGCGCGTCAGTTCCCTGACAGTGGCCACGTTCGACCGGGACGGAGGGATGTAGTTGGCGGACTGGAACTCGCCATCGGTCGCATGCAGGTGATGTTGCGGCTTATGGGTCCCCTCGACTTTGACGTCCTTACTCAGCGAATCGCGGCCTTCCACCGGCGGTCGTTCAACGAAGATGTAAGACGTCTCCTGAACGTCGTTGCTGTGTCCCTGTCGCTGCGCTTGTCTGTCGTATGATTCGAGTTTTATACCACGTTCCGACGCAGCAACGCGATGACCGGCGTCAACTGTCAAGTCTTCACTGAGACGACGTGAATCGTCGTCGTCTGGTGCTAGTTGATAGCCACACGCCGGAGACGAGCCTACCAGTTTTGAGCCAGCAGCGTGCCTCTTATCCCGCTGACGCGTTACTCTGCACAACACAAGATACGCAGTTACCTACAGGCGTTCTAGCAACATCAGTCAAAAGCATAGTCGGAATTAAAACATAGGGTACCAATAGGCCTACATAGGCTAGGCTTACTTCTGCCAGTGTCTGGGCATGACCCCACCCCCACTGGACAAGCGTGCTAGTAATCTACAGGGTGGATCATAAAAAACGTGACACTATTTTTGTCCACATCTTCGCCAATTAATGACCGATTTTTTAAAATTCTTTCATTGACACACCCTACGGACAATTTGCAATAACGTGATTATTATATATACCAAGACATTAAGCTTTGGTTCAAAACTATAGTTTAAAACTTAGGTACAAGCGAAATTTAAAGTCACCCATTGTATAAGTCATATTGAAGACAGTAATCTCAACTGATACAAGTTCAGATTTAACGCGCACTATGCATGCAAAAAGCCGTAAAGTTTCTGTTTAGTAGCACTCGAGTTCTCTACAATTTAAATTAAGGTTATAAAACCGTTAAATGTTGACGTTAATGTTGAAGATACAATGTTTATTACAATTGCAACTTTCTAAAGACAGCTTAAAGATCATAACATTACAGATTTCGCGGAAATTCAAAGATTGGCTGCGGTCTGCGGGTTGGATTGAGAGCCTCCGGCCGAACGCCACAAGTTTGGCCACCACGCTGGTTTATAGAGTTAAAATGTTGTCCAGATTCATTTTTTTTAAGTTTAACATTGAAGAATGTTTACAGCGTCGGCTGTTCCGACGGCGATGTCACAGTGTAGCGGTATGATTTAGTAGAATATGTATATGTTTTCAAATAAAAACAAGCTTTTGTAGTCGAACTTTAATACCAAATAATGATAATAATAATAACAATAATAACAATCTTTAAAGATCTTTGATCCATCAGTAACAAAAACAACGACAAATCACTTTGGATAAAAAACGAAAAATATAATGAAGTGTCAAAAGGGCTAAAAAAAAATTCTGAACGTTTGTTAAAAATCAAAGCCGGCCTCAAAGCGCCAACAAAGCTTATGCGCCCTGATTTTTTCTGAGACTTTGGCACTTTATAAATCATTTACTTACTTACTTACTTACTTACTTACTTAAATGTGTTGTAGGTAAATCTGTTTTATGCAAAAGACATAGAAAGGTCATTATAGTCCAACAAAGTACTCAGTGTTGGGTAACTGTTATTTCAGTTCAACTGCCAATGTTCTAGTTATAAACAATTATAATTATGAAACTTGCTTCTGTGAATGGTCATTGGAGTCGTGTGCTGCAGTGCTGCTCTGCTGACGAATGCGTCCGCGCGATTTGTCCGCCTGTTCAGCGCTGGAGGACAGCAGAGCTTCGTGAACAGGTGTTGACGTCAGAATCAACTTTCGAGCCATTTGTCGAGCTTTCCATTGCCGGTAGCAGACGAACGCGACGCTGCAGAGAAGCACCAGAACGCACAGACCGATTCCCGTCAGCAACAACAAATTGTTGTCCTCCGGCTGACTGTCTCCGAGTGAAACTGCTTCGTCGCCTGTACTCTTCGTGCTACCAGTTTCTGTCGCAAACACATCATCCAATTTTATGATAGAAATGCAACGAAATAATTGCGTTTTTCGGTAGTCAAGAGAAAAATGATCGACTAAATTTGTCTGTCGGTATAATTGTTTACGTCTGTCGAGGCGAATTTTAAGACTGAAAATAAAATACAAAAAAAGAAATTCATTTTTCGTGAAATTTAACACCCACGAGGAGAATTTCAACCCTCTACATTTTCTCTCAATCGGATCGGACTTACGGCGCCGGGCGAACTCACGTTGGGCTCTGCCTCAATTTTCTAGTTCATTTTTGTTTTCCAATCATACTCGTTTGTCTCGTTCATTCACAGTCGATTCAACTAAAAAAGTACGAGGCAGCGTTGGGCTATACTTACTGACAGCTCGAAACGACGCCACGAAATCGCACGTGTTGACATCGAGCGACTGATCCGCTGGCAGTAAATGCTCGACGCGCATTGTGCTAGCGGTTGATGTAAATGGCCTCCTCGGCAGTACTTCAGCGGTCGATCCGCCGTCGAGTTGCAGCAGCAGATTCGACAGCGACGAATTTCCGTCGCGAACTCTGACACTACCGTGTTTAGCGTTGAAGCGATGCACTGTGAGTTGAACCCGCAACCCGTCAGAAGTGCGTATCAGCCAGACACGGTCTGACGTCGGACAGTCAGTCACAGGTGAAACGACAATGTGGCCTGATGACTGATTCAGCTGACAACCGCACGCACAGTCCGGTGACATAGTGGGCCTGGACGTCACCGTAGACGACTGTTCCACACCTTCACCTATTAGAAACCACACAATCTGCTGCATCATCCATACATGTAGACGATGCTTAATTTTTTATAATCTTCAAATTAATTTTTAAAACTTCAACAAATTACAAAACGATTAGTCCTATTATAATTTTAACAAAAAAATTTAGCTACCGCTTATAACAAGACGACAGCTTCGTGCTTTCGTGTCATCAAAATGCTCTCACAGAATATAGTTTTCTTTGAGTTTAGTTATACGTTACTTGTGTGACTTTTAGCAAACATGTACAAAAACAAATGCATGCGTGCCTCAAAAATAACAGTATAGCACACAGAGTTGTTTGAGGTGTCTTCTCTAAAAAACCCGCAATTATCCGCATAAAATGCATAACGTCACAAACTATAAAAAGTAAAAAAAATCGGTAGAAAGGTCTCAGAGCCCGTAATGCCAAAGCTCGTAATAACTGCAAGACCGCATGAATACCTGGTGGGACCCCAGCACACAACTAACGGAAAGCAGATCCTAGACAACAGTGTTACCGGCGCATGGGTTATTGCAACTGATGTAGTCGACAGACGAGCCGTTGGCCTGGCAATAGCGAACGTTACTGAACTGACACTGGCGATGTCGAACTCGTTGTCCAAGACCACACTCTCTACTCGAGATGCAATCCCCCCACTCCGACCACGCACCCCAACTTGCTAGCTCTGCTACTTGTCACAAGGCACCGTCTAGCACACACAAACACCGCCAGAAATAGTATGCACAGTAATCAGGAAAAAAAACAAGCTTATTTTAGTATTTTCGTGCAAGATTTTGATTCGTTTGTAGTTGCAAATTGCCCAGAAATCCTGCGTACAGGCATTGAAAGTCAACGCCAGCTAGATAGGATTGTACTGTCTCATTCATCCATTCGCTCTGCCGACTGCCGAGGAGCGATCTGACAGACAAGTTAGACACGACGCCTTACCGGAGCGGAGTGCACGTAATAAATTGCGGAGTCTTTCAGATTTTGCTATTACTACTGGTACACGCATAAGCTTATATCGAAAACGGTCTGCAACAATCTAAATCTGTTGATAGTTGTTTTGGAAAATGATTTTCCGCTCTTAATGGGCATATTCACGCACCGGACACATTCATTGTTAGTCGGCGTAGTCGCTGTATCATGCAGTGAGAAGCTTAACAGATTAGCTGCTGTCGTGTGCACTACACGACCATCTATTGATTCTCACCTACAAATCCATAGAATTTTATGGCAGGTAGTTAGCGTAGGCCTAGACCTATAGAAGAGCGCGGTGGCCTGACGACGAATTTTATGGCGCGTTTGCACGCAGCTAGACTGCTGAACTGCACATCACTCCGGCAGAACATAGGCCTACGTACACTGTACAAAAAACGCACCAAGTACCCCCGTGATATTTTCGTTATCTGAAACCTTTCTGTTTTAGCGGATAATTTAACGCTGAATTTCACGCTGGTGGTACGAACTTTCACGTTCAACACACATGCACTTGTAGACCAAAGAACAGGTTTCAGAAACACTGATTTTCAACCAAATCACCCGCTTAACCAAATGAGCGTTAAATCGTAAAATGTCTTACAAAACATTGTCGCAACTTTCTGTATTTTTAAACGTAGCTTAGGCCTATCGGCGATTAAGTTTCGCTATCGTTTGGCTAGTAACACTGCCAATAACAATAATACCGTTACGAAATACGTCAGTCCGAAAGTGCAGTTACTTTTGTAAATATTTCATGACTTATGCGTCGTCATAGAATCACAGACCAGGCCTACTATTACCACCGCTATACTGGCTGCTGTCGTACTTGCTCTGTATAATCATTTCAGTACCAGTACATTATGCAGCACCGATTTGTGTCATAATTTGTGGTTTATATAACCTTTTAATTCCGAAAATCTATTGTTTAGTGCAAGTATTTTGACTATATTTTTAAAAATTAACAGTTTGTTTTTTGTGATAAAATAATTATATTTTCGTTACCAAGCATTACATTTTGCTAGATACTCCTTTACAGCGACGAAATTGGATGCATTCTTTTTATTTGTAAACTCTTGCACCATTTAGGTTTATTGTGAAACATGCATTAAACAATATACATGCGAAACGTGCACTTACCGTGTTATATCGTTCGTACAAAACGACCATTTTCAGTAGCAGATGCATGCAAAAATAACAAACACGCGCTAACATTAGTTACGTACATTATAAAATCTACTTCTAAGCAAACAAAACAGTCTATAGGTCAATAAAATATCACACTTACTTTTAAGTTAATCTTTTAACTCACAAAAAAACAGAACGTTAGCTGCATGCATTTCGTTAAATCACACCTTTACTCATAAAAAACGTTTTTTTAAATCTGCCCCGTATGTAATATTTCGACCGCGGCAGCCTTTATGTTTTACTCCTGATGTCTTTTAAAGTTTTTTATTTCAAATTTACAACACTTTGCCACATACGTAAAAATAAATAAGGTTTCAAAACTCAAGTCTTAAAACTTGGGTGGCACCTTTTTTTTATTTAAAAGAGTTCAAAATCGTCGAGTTTGACTCAATGATTTAATTCGATGGGCTAGTTATTTCTGTAAAAATTTGGGTAGTTGGGTATGCAGATTTTGGGATAAGAGGGCGCACCTTTGAAATTTTGCGGCAAAGTAAGCTTCAGCGAAATTTCGAACAACTACAGACTTTGACCACAAACAACAATAAAAAACGTTATCAACTACAATCCTTGCCATATTCGGCGACAATATCAAAAGTCTAGTAAACTTGGTGGTCCAGTGGCAAAAGGGGTTCACTGCCCGAAAGTAGGCCTAAAACTACTAAAATTCGGCTTTTATGCGGATAATTGTGGGAGTAATTAAAACACTCAAAAATGTTGCTGAGTTCGCATGTATTTGTTGCTAAGTAGATTTTTTGAAAATGTCAAACACAACGTAGGACCTATAAAAAGCTAAATAATTAAATCAAACAACGTTGTGATGAGATGTAATGCTTACGGCGATAGCTAAACTTCCTGTAAAGAACTTGTTACAGCTATTGAAAAGTCTATTCTTACGTAAATAGCTTGAAAATTGCACAATTACATGGTGTCATGCTCCGGTGCTTCGTTTCTAATACATTTGTCTAGCGTCTTAAAGAATGCTGGAATTTCGTGCGTCTACTGCTGGTGTGCAGACATCATTGGTAAAAGAGCAGAGGTACTTGGGGCTGTTACTAGCAGCTGTAGCGCTCGCTAGCTCGCCAGTCCGTCGGCGGGCTATTGATTTTGTCATTAGGTCTAAGGTGGTGGTTAGACGATACGAGGTCCAGCCGACAATCCTCACAGCCATTTATCACACGACCGCAGCATCGTTGACGTTAAATCTTTCCGCACTAGCATATTCTGCTGCTTGCTTCCAATGCAGCTGGACTCCTGCTGATAATGGCAACTACTACTGCTGCTGCTGCTGCTGCGCGGCGATAAATAAATTAGCAGCATAGATGCCGCAGCATGCAGTGCAATTAGCGAAGCTATTCAGAATACACCTTTGTCCGACTACACAATTATGTTGCATAAAATACGAATGGGTTGTTAGTGATAACAAGGGAGAAACATGCCATAGATCTGCGACACTTCTGTACCTGCGTGATGCTTATAGGCTTAGGCCTATGTGCAATTGTGCATATTGCTATTGCACGGTATACTGCAAAAAGATGGGCTAAAGACATTCAACGCAGAGCAGTTGTGAAATAAACAATTTTAACTTGTAAATTTTATTGCTGCGTATCACCGATTAAATAAACGAATAACAAATATGACGTTTCCAATACGGCAACGGCAGAAACAACCGACCGGTGGAGTCGTTGGTAGGCAGACAGAGGGTGGTCTGTTCGTGCACTGCGCCGTTGTTGGCTGTACTGACGTACTTGAAGCAGTAATAGATGTTGCTGGAGTGAAACAGACGACAGTCGAACGACACGCTCGCTGCCTCACTGACGACCCGTCGTTCAGTCACATAGCGCAAGCCGCGTGGGGACGTCGAACTCCGTCTATCCGGCTGTGCGTATAAACGCACTTTGTCGTCACTACGAGCACAGCTCGGTTGTGAAAACGCAACCACAAGTTGTCCACTACACGGTAGAACCGTGTCGACGTCTACTTCCAGCCGATATGCGTCACTCCACTCCACGTTTAGACGGTTGCTGCGTGCCACGACGTGCTGGTTGTCTTGACTGGCTGTCAGCACTGCCTGGTAGACCCCGGCCTGGTCGATCAACGTACACGCGTACGTCATTTGCTGACCACCCAGTGACGTCAGCATTGCAAACTTTTTCCTGTCGATTGCCTGTAAAATGAAATAAAATAAAAGCAGCTTTATTATGCTGATGATGTAATTTTGTTGACAGCTTCCATTGGTAACCTTCAAAAAATGTTAGATTTGTGTTATGTGCAGGGTTCTGCTCTGGATATTGTTTTTAATGCCAAGAAATCCTCCCTGTTTGTAACTGGTAAATGTTGCTTCCTGATTGTTGAAAGTTTTAAAATAGGAAATGATGATGTTATGTGGCATAATGATCTTAAGTATTTAGGTCATCTGTTTCAGTCCGGTAAAGTGCTTAAACCAGTGTTTGATGTGTTTATGCGTCGATTCTATGCTGCAGCGAACTCTATTCACTGTAACTCACGGTTCTCCTCGGAGGTGTCTAAATTGTATTTAATGGAGTCGTTTTGTTTGCCTTTACTTTCTTATGGCTGTGATGTGGTAAATCCTAGTATACAGCAGCTGAATCAGTTGAATGTATGTGTTGCAGTTATTTTTGGCAAATGCGGCATAAAACGAAAGCTCTCATGTATATAACCATGAAACGGAACGCTATGTTTTTTGGACATATCAACTCAAAGAATGTGAATAGTGGAGATTTTTGGATATTTATGATGCTACTAAATACTGAAAAAATCAAATGCAATAAAAAATACGCATCGCAAACGTGTGAAATAAAGCACTCAAACAGTTACATTAGTAGCAAAGTTCACACTGTCTCTATTGAAAATTACGAGATCCTAGCTCGCAGTCAGTCTCGTGTACGTGTAGCCTATAAGCACTGTCTCTAATGAAAAATACGCATTACCATCGTGATCATACCACGACACACCAGACACCCTGCATCCATCTCAGCAACTCGCATTGCACAGTTTTCACAAAAGCGTGCGTGCCCACACGGCACCAATGCGAACCCCTCGCGCGGTGCAACCAGACACACCTCGCAGAATTGTGACTCTGTCACGGCCGACGCTGACCTAACCTCCAGTGAGCGGTGTTCGGAACTACGTTGCTCAAACAGATAGCCTACCTTTGATTTGCCGCTGGTTTTGATCGCTGCTTATTGCTGTTTCGCTACTCCCTCAATGTCCACTCCCGCGATGTCCACTCCCGCGATTTTAGCGTCCCCTCTTTGGCCTCCCATGTGAGTTTCACAGATGTAAAGCAAAATGCAGTCTATGGATAACTAAACTGCAGTAAATAAATTGATCTCGATAAATTATTACTGATATTATTACTGATAACTAATTTTGAGTTATTTACAATGCCACAAAGTAGAATAAGCATAATTTACAAACTGAGTGCATAAAAGTTTCCAGGCATTGGATGCTAGTAGAAGATGTTACAACACAGAAGCTGACAGTCTATCTGCTACATTTTTTGGCTTAGTCAAAATAGTAGTAGTTACTATAAGCCACCACTTCTAGAGGCTAGCTTGTGTAGTGTCAAATTTAAATTTATTACTGCAACTCCATGGCAGAACGGTACGTAGTCAAATGTGACTGAGATGCCAATCAAAAACAAGTTTTTAAAGGAACTGGCATTGATACTATTCTGGGTGAAATTGAAAACACACACAATAATCACAATTATTGTTCTTTATGTACGGTACTTGTTATGAAAGCTATCCTATTATCTTTTTTAAACCGCATTAAACAGTATATCATCTGGGTCTTACGTCTGAAACATAATGTTTTTAAAGAATATTATTTTTTGCTTAAAGATGCCAGATTGGTGACGCTGGCAGTTTGGCTGGTGGGTTTCCTAGATCAGGTTACACGTTATAGGCTAGATGGAAAATATCTGATGTATAGGCTTTTTTATGAAGTGTTAGATCTATTTTAATGTTTTTGCAGCCCTGCGTAGCCACGTAGCTCGCCTGTTAACTGTCAACGATTAAACCAGTATTTAGGCTATCTACATCTGTGCACTTCGGGTGTGTCACAACAGACTATAGAAAGGTAGAAAACACCCTTTAAAAGTGTCCAGCAAGATGTATCATTATTCCAAAAAGTACTCTTTTTACCACAAAATGGGTTGATCTCTACGCTTGGACCCGATGGCAGAGTTTATCAAGCGCTAATGCTATAGCTAAAGAAAACAAAAAATTTGAACTAATGCTCACGAGACGCGCGAAAGCCTATGGTGGTTCCGGTTCAGTAGTTTAGCTGAAAATTGGGGTGTTCACGCTAAGTTAATATACAAATACCAAATTCTCTATCTGGATTGCATAACGATAGTAGCGTGGCGCCACCTTGTGACTAATATAGATTTGTGTCGCAGCCCGAAATCGCCAAAAAATCTATAAAACTCCTATTTTGGCGTTCAAGGTCATCCAAGGTCATTGCTGTCGGTGGCAATCGAGAGCCAGTGTACAACTTCCTATTAGTGATTACTGGCCCTATCTCGCACCGTTACTGAAATACAGCGACTTATTGGCCAAAAATCGCAAATTTTGCCCACCCCCATCTCATTTAACGGCATCGTTCGGGGTGATACCCTTCAAATTTATGGAAAAGCTTTACGGTTCCTGAAACTAGAGTCTTCCAGGCAGCCGACGGTGAAGATTTGGTGATCCTAGCTTGCACCGTTTTTGACTGATCCACCCGTGTGAGAGATGAACAGACAAACGGACGGACAGAATTGCGATGGCTAAGACGCGCTGAAAGCAGTAGCTGCTTTCGCGTGTAAAAAGTTAGTAGGCCCTAATGAAATGGGTTGAGTGACGATCGAGAGGAGAAATGCAATTCGCCTTCATATGCTTTTGGGTCGTTTTGGCCACCATATGAAGTAACAGGGTGACCACTCACCTGAAAAATTTGAAAAACTTAGGGAATTTCATAGTGGTTAGAGAAATGTCAGGGGAAACTATTCTGGTCCTACCCCGTTGGAAAAAATTAGCGGTACCATTTTTTCTGCTTGCTTCGCTCGCATAGGCCTATTATTTGTACCCTACCATTTTAAAATTAATTTAAAAGCAATAATTGTCTGGTCTAGCTAGAGGGTCTAATCTTTCTGGTGCACCACCGAATTTTTGTCTGCCCCACTGGAAAGGTTGGGAAATTTTATGTGCTCGGAAGAGTGGTCACCCGAGAAGTACATATGGATGAGAGCTTGAACGTTACGAAGATAAGGGGGAGGGTTGAAGTACAAAATGAAAAAATGTGGCCCCCTTACACATGTCTTGGCCCCCTTGACCTTTCCACTCATGAAAAGCTGGCGCCGCCACTGACGTGAGGTTCCCGGCGGCTGGCCTGAGGGTACGAAGGGCTCATTCGTCGGCTCTGGTTTTGTGATACACATGCTGGACAGTCAAACACTGAACTTGAAGGCTTCCGTGTTCATCTGTAGGCCTATCTAGCTACAGGTGATCGCAGGCCTAATTCTGTTTGCAATCTGTATGTAACAATTAGCAAGTACAACGCAAAACGCAAGCGTAACATATTGCACCTCAAAATCTTATACTGAAAGATTTACGTAAGCAGATAAAAACTGCTATGCTTATCTAGCTGTCTGTAGCCTATTTGCTTGCCAACTAGACCCCAAGTCAGTGGCGGATCTAGACTTTAGTCAATGGGGGGGGGGCGAAATAAATATCCCGCTTGTTTCTGCCCTCTTCCCTTCCTCATGCCATTTCCCCTTTTTCTTCTTTTTCCTTCTTTTTTTCTTTCTCCGTTTCTTTCTCTTAAAAGTAGGACTCATTGAATTCAGCTAAGGGTCTAGGGGAGCGCTGCGAGCTCCCCCAGCGGGGTCTGGGGCGGAGCCCCAGCAGAAATCAAATATGGTGCATTTTAGCCTTAAAATATAACATCTGGTGGCAATAATTTTAATCATTTTTCTGATACACGAACTTTTTAATTAGCAGTTCGGCAGCCTCTTGCTCTTGGATCCGCCACTGCCCTAAACCACCGACTTAGCCAAATTTTTTGCTACGTCGCTGGCGCCACGAAAATCGCAGCTAAGCCGGGACTTTGGCCGCGAAAATGCTAAAACCTGCCGTGAAATTCCGGCTTAAGGGTCTACTGCTAACTGAAAATTAATACTTCTGGTGGGGGGTCTGGCTGAAAAGCTTTCAAAATTCGCTTAGCTGAAACTCGTTTTGTGATACAATTTTTGCAAGTGGTCTGAGAACGAGGACGCAAATGCCTCATCGTGCCTAAATGTAGCTAAGGCCCTGACTGTACATGTAAATCTTATCAAGAACTTCGAGAAACACTTTTGGAACCACAGAGACGAATTATTAATTAATAGGTTGTAGTGATGGTAGTTTACGTAGTTAGTCAAAATATACTAAATAAAAAGATTTTTTTTATCCAGTAGTGGTTAGTTTAGTGCATATATGGTCTTATGACTACACGGTTAAATTGAAATGAAATAAAGTTATTTTGATCTAGACTATAGTTCCATTCCGTGTTGTCATTCTGGGACATCGTTTTCTTTCGGCGAACGGAAGTCGGACGTTGGCCTTCCGATATAGGGGGTATACGGTCGGCCCACCCTAGCGACAGCTGGGCTTCTTGTGCAGCTAAGATTGCAAGCTTGAGCATATTAGGCTACCTAAGATGCGGTCTGACATAAGCCTATGTATTGTAACAGGTGGACGCCGTCAAGACGGGCGATCAGCTGAGCGGCGTCCAGTCGTTCCGTGAATACCTCGAAGGTGACTCGCCGCAGCCGGACCACCCAACGAACAACCCGCGCACCGTACTGTCTTTCTCCGCCTCGTCGCAGTCGGCGACCAACCTCCATTCGAAGGAGTTCGTTAAGTACGGCATTCCTCGCGCCAAGCTTGACCCGCGCCTAGAGTCCGTGCGACGAACGGGCATCAGCAGCGTCAGCGACGGCGACTTGCTGACGTCCGTGCGGTCAGGCAACCAGCCGACGACGTCGACCTCCGACTTCCGTCTCGACCAGTCTGCAGGTAGCACAGCCTAACATAATTGATAATAAATCCTACTGCACATTTTCTCGCTTCACTTTCTCTTCTCTTCCTTTTTCTTCTTTTCCGTCTCTCTTCTCCTTCCCTCCGCTTTATAACGGGTTTCCCTCCCCCATCCACTCCGTCCTTTCCTTTTTACGCGCGAAAGCAGCTACTGCTTTCAGCGCGTCTTAGCCATCGCAATTCTGTCCGTCTGTCCGTCTGTCTGTCCGTCACACGGGTGGATCAGTAAAAACGGTGCAAGCTAGAATTGCCAAATTTTCACTATCGGCTGCCCGGAAGACTTTAGTTTCAGGAACCGTAAAGCTTTTCCATAAATTCGAAGGGGGTCACCCCAAACGAGGGCGCTAAATGAGAGGGGGTGGGTAAAATTTGCGATTTTTGGCCAATAAGTCGCTGTATCTTAGTAACGGTGCGAGATAGGGCCTAGGTTACTATTAATCGCTAATAGGAAGTCGTACACTGGCTCTCGATTGGCGCCGAATTCAATGACCTTGAATGACCTTGAGCGCCAAAATAGGGGGTTTTGTGGATTTCTTTGGCGATTTTGGGCTGTGACACAAGTCTATATCATTCACAAGGTGATGCTGGGTGATGTATACATATACACATGTAAATACAAGTAATTTGAGCAAAGCTCACGAGACGCCCGAAAGCCTATAGCAGTTCCTGTTCGCAGGTAATCTTAGTCTATCTCCATCCATTTCGTCGTAATTCACTATTTTGCAGCCAAAAATCGCCAAAAAATCACGTTA
>Ga0209367_1004533_pt1 | contig 19185 bp, 12 predicted proteins | sample WorMetLIZISLAND2_FD_187412 | JGI IMG/M metagenome (GOLD analysis project Ga0209367, IMG submission 187412) | Marine gutless worms symbiont microbial communities from Max Planck institute for Marine Microbiology, Germany - Olavius geniculatus... ...
ACATAGAACGTTCAAAATCAGACAACTGAATATTAGACCAGTCAAAAAACAGTCTATCAGCAGGAACTGTATCACTGTCATCTGTTGCACACAATTTAGGCACAAGATTCTTAAAACATACAGATAAGGGTTTATGATCAGAACATATAAAATCGTAATGAACACATACATCTTTAACGCTGTCATCCAACATCTTACTGCATAAAGTATGGTCAATCCAAGTCATGTTAACACCATCATCACGACAGTAAGTAAAAGTATTCAAATCAAGCCTTATCAAATCAGCACACACTAAACAATTATCTTCTACAAATTGCTGAAACACAATATAGAATCGAGAATATGTACTACAGTTAAAATCATCAATTACAAGCAAGTTTACTGCATCAACCAGGCTATATAAAGACGTAATAGATGCACAAACTTCCAGATAATCTTCAACATCATCACTATTACCATAATCAGTTGGCATATAAACATTGACAAGCAATAGTGGTCCAACATTAGTACCAACAGTAACTGCAGTACTTCTCACTGTATTACATTCAACAACATTCACAACATTACTCAAAGTTTTGTGGTATAGAATCGCAGTGCCACCATACCCTCTGCCAGAGCGTATGTCACCAGCAGTATCTACAGCAGAGGTACTATGAACATAGAAATCATTATGCACTGTCGACAGAATTGCTAGTTCACTGGGTAGCAGCCAGTGCTCTTGAATAACCACAATATCAAACTGAGTACAGAGTGCACGCACTTCCATGATACTATTCTTAACAGACCGACAATTATACGAACAGACAGACAAGTTATTAGCAGGTTCAGGGTGCGTATGACAAACCATGCTAGGGGTAGACAACCCACAGTTGATTATATTATTCAGAGCCATTTTTTGGCTTAAAATATCTACGCACCAGTAGCCCTGACGGCCAAGAATTTTCAGACATCAACTTGCCAATTGTATCCTTCATAAGGTCAGAAAAAGTTTTTTTTTGAAAAAGGCATATTTGCTCTTTTCAACTGCGATCACGAAGACGAACGACAGCCGGAAATAGCAATATGGCCACTCAAACAGGAAGTAATTATATTGCCGCATATGTGACAGATGTGATAAAAATTCTAACGGAAAATCTAGAACTTTCGATCACGTCGAGATGACGAAAGTGTCGCTAAGACGATAAACGGCAGCGAAGTGGCTGCCAAAACCGGAAATACTTAGACTTATAGGCCCTACTTTTAAAACTAAAAATTACGACAGGACAAATTAAAATTCCGACGGCAAATCTGGATCTGTCGCTGTTTTCCAGCAACAAAACGCTCGGGAATATTTTTACAATTGCAAGCACGTCTAAGTCGACCTACGCAACTCTTGTCTGCTTGTCTGGCGGAGGCCACTTGAGACTAGTCTAGTAGCTACGCTGTCTGCATACAGATTAAGAGACATTCAACACGGTGCTTTTCGCTTCAGTTGTTTTTCAGTTTTATACCGATGTGTTAATTACTGTTGCCACAGCGCAGTCAGTTTTGACCATAAAATGACAAAAACGTCGCTATTTGTGCAATTTTTGAACCACCCAAAGGTCATTTGTAAAGCTAAACGTATGTCTAACCGTTTTGAAGTTCTGGGGAAATGTTTTAAATCCTGGGTGAGCAATATAAAGTTTATGTTCAAAGCTAACAAATAAAAACCAGTTCTGTTCTCGGTAGTTCTCATAAATGAGAAATCAACACAGTGGTTCTTGATTATAGCAAGTAAGAAGTACAGTAATTGATATTTACGGGTTTGTTGGACCAAAGATAAACAAAGAGCTAAAAGGCAACATCGGTTTCGGAATTCTCTCGAACCCAACTTCGTCGTCGTCTAATTGATCTTCATCCATCTTCTCATCGCTCTCTGAATCCACATCAAACGTTAAATATTCAACCACTAGAATACAGTGATACATTAGCAATTCAAATAATTATTTGTTTCAACCAACGTCTTCAACATAGATAATTTTAGCAAAAATAACTTTGGTCAGCGATTCCGCCTATTCCTACACATTACTCCGTAGCGTGTCTCGTCGTCTGTTGTCTGTCACACTCGTGCATCCTGTTTAAAACTTTCGATGACTTAAGAGGGTATTAGGCATAAGTATTAGATGGTATTGTGGAGTCTAATGACACTATTAGATAAGATTTCTGAACCCAGGGGAAAAAGAGCTTTGTTGGTCAAAACTGTCAGTTCTGTGCTGTCACCTATTGCCAAATTACTTCTAGCCCTGTATTGTTTATATTCTGAGAGTAAGACTATCTGTTTTAGTAGGCCTATCTAAATATTTAAAAAAACGAATTCGATGCGTTTGGTTACTGTGAGACGCTTTTCAGTGAAATATCAAAGGCGACAGTTAACTCAGATGTATAGGGTGCAGTAACGTAGCCAAAAAAGGAGGAGCCCCAAGGGGCCCAGCCCTTCCCAACAATTCTCCAGACAAAACATAAGCATACGTATATAAACTGCACAAAATTTGCCAACTTGGTCGGTTTATTCTCCAGAAAATAATTAAAATTGTTGCCACCAGATTTCCTCTTTTAAAACTAAAATGCACCAAATTCGATTTCAGCCGGGGCTCCGCCTTAGACCCCGCTGGGGGAGCTTACAGCTCTCCCCCAGATCCCCTAGCTAAATTTTAGGGGGTCCTACTGCTAAGAAAAAGGAGGGGAAAATGAGAGCACGGGAAGGGAGGGAAGGGGTAAAAGGGAGAAAGGCAGAAAGGGAAGGGATAAAAGGGAAAAGGGGAGAGGAGGGGAAAAGAGATGAGGCTCCCGAATTAAAATTTTTGGTTACGCCACTAATAGGGTGTCTTCTAAAATGACACAATGTGTATCAATGTCGACTTTTAAAAACTGTGACATCACAAAAACACGAAGTAAGTCGAATATTTGTACGAGTTAAAGCATTCATGAGAGATAAAAAGCCCCACCGTGACCGTAAATGGGACCGCAAAATATTCTTGCAAATGAGTATCGAACACAGTATAAAACTCCGCTTTCTAAGTTGTTTTACTATTAGCACAAAAGAAATACATTTTAAGCATGTCACACCTTCGCTTTGTTGATGAAAGGCCGACTGAAAACCAAGTCTTCTCTTGGAAACTTGCATCGTATCAACTTTGCTGTACACAATAAATTAGTAAACGTTTGCATAAAATGATCCACGAATATCTTTTTGTGTATCGTGATGCAAATGTTGATATCTACAGTACATGTTTGATCACTAATGCTAACCGACGGCCCCTTACAAGTTATATAATAATCTGTCGAATGCAATGCAATGTCCGTCCGTCCGTCCGTGCATGCAACGTTTGAGGCTTCATCTCAATAACGGCACGAGATAGACACATGGTTACAATGATCAATGAAGTAAAGTGCTGGTGACGAATCGAATGGTCATGTGACTGACAATGTTAATTGTTTAGTTAAAATAATAGCGAAATATGACAATCACATTGTTGCTCTACAATTTTAAATTAAACTTTTTAATTTTTTTACTAGTCTAAACAGCTTACTGATTATATTTATACCGATATATTATACTGTAAATTGTCGAAATGCATTAGACAGACTCCGTATTAGTATGAAAATTATTTTGTTTTCAATAAACCTAATTACATTGTTTGAATGCACTTAACTCTTCATTTCTTTTTCGATATTGAATAACGTAGAACAGTCATTCAAGTCAACCTATCTTACTATAATGGGCGGAAAGTCAGTTTGTCTGTCTGTCTGTCTATCAGCCCCCTGTAGCGCCTTCAATGTTGCATGGTTGCGGACCCAGACCGCGACGTTTGAGTCCTTAGGCTTTGGGTACATGCGCTCCACCTTGCCCCCACCTGCCCCCACGGGCAGCTTGAGGGGCGGGGGTTGAATTGCCGGGTGGTCTTCTTTCCCCGCTGATTCTGCCAAGTTCGTCAGCATAGTGCTCAGCTTCGTGATGACGTCTGGTGAATGACGGTCACTTTTAAAAGGTCCCAGCCTAAGGCCTTAAAGACACCGGCCATGAATTTCAGTTTCTGCGACGTGTGCTGGCTCGCGCTAACAATTGGATCAGTGGCGCCCTCTGCAAGTTATTACGACCGCAAACCACGTAGTGCATACAACCCCTCCCAAACTTTTGCGTGCATTTATTTCACTATAGCAAAGTATAATCAACAGAGTTATGTCAATCAACCGACAGTTGCAAATTTCCAGCAGAGGGTATTACGGGTGCTCAAAAGTTCAATTTTGCTTCCACTTTCCTCCGTATCGGGGATTTCTAGCCAAATTGTGTACTTTGTAAAAAATTTTTAGACAAAAAACATTTTCCGACAAGCTAAAATTTAGCGGGAAGCAATTGCCCCTCTGTCCCTACCGCGATGTCCACAATCTTTCAAATATAAAATTGTCACTCCGTTTACTTTTAATACTGTATCCAATGCGGTGTCCGGACATTCTTCCCCCGGTCACGATCCCCCCCGATCATTCTTCCCATCGGTCACTACTCCCCCTAGGACATTCTTCCCCCCGGTCTTAACTCCCCTTTTCCATTGATCCAAGATCCGTTTAGGGATTCATCATCATCATCATCATCGACAACCATGGGCTCAACGGGGACGCTGAAATCGCGAGACCTGACATCGCGAGACTGGACAACGTGAGACCATGTAGCAAGGGTGGACATCGCGAGACCTGACATCGCGAGATCATGTAGTTTAAGCACAAAATTAAACAGCGGTTGAACAGAGGGACTGAATAGTCATTGACGGATTATTACTGCTGAGTAGAAATCAGAAAACTGTCCGTTGACAACTAAAATGACCGGCTGAGTAGGAATGCGAAAATGTACCTGGAGGCTTGTTGTCAAAGCTCCTTTGCAATCATATGCATCTTTGTTACTGCATTGTTAGCGTATTCGATGGGTTTTGTTAGCCTTCCTAACGTACATATAACCGTTCAGACAAATTTTCTTTCCTCCTCTGCAGGTTTCAATAAACTCCATAATGCAGACGAATACTATCGATGTCGCAAAAGATTCACGTACGTAACACTTTATACTAACCCAAATTGTCGAGTCATTCACACCTTCTCAATCTCTTCTTTGAAGTTCTTATTTTGTCTTCAGCTCTTCTTGAGCAGGTCTGTTGCTGCTGTCAAAGAGGAGTCGTAACCGGCAACGTTGTTCTATTATAACTACTAGAGCTACGATTGCAGACGTGATGAAAAACCGCCGATGATCTCCGCCACCTCACAATTCCTACTTTTACCACTGACTAAAACAATGGAAAGGGGGAGTTAAGACCCGGGGGGAAGAATGTCCGGGGGGAAAATGTCCTACTTTCATCTAATGCATATCAGTGGGCGCTAATGGAAGATCGCAGAGCTACTGTCATGTACTCACGCGCTGAAGCCGATGACGTCAGGCTGGTCGCCAATGATGGGCGGGATGCAGATGGTGACGCCGGACGTACTGAACGCATTGCTCGCGCCGTTCACTGCCGTACCGTCCACCAGCTGAAACTCTTTCGCCGTCTGCAAACAACCTCAAACGTTCACTGAGTGGTCTACGTGGAGTCGGATTCAAAACCGATTGGGCTCTGTTTGGTAAATATATGGAGGCTCTCACAAATTCTCTCACAGATCAACCGCAGACTGTAGGCAAAAAACGGTCCAAAACACACGTAAGCTTACAAAGAATTAGTATTTCGCAATACAGAGTAAAAGTCCTTTCCTCCAGCCAGAAAATGCTGTGCTATACCAAGTAAACTTGAATGTCGCAACTAGAGCCACAACTAGAGGTCCAACAGTGTCCTGCTCTTGTTCGACGGGACCCCGTTTAGTGCGGCAAGATTTAGTGTTAGGCCTATGTAAAGTTAGCGCACGCTTTGATTTGATGCACTGCAGCCAATCAAAGCACTTTTCAGAGACTGCGTGGCACCCCTGATCCAACGAGGTCCCATCAATAAAGAGAAGGTAGGCCTAGTTGAGTAAAAAATATAGTGTTACATAAAAAAATACCAGACTATCAATAGGCCTAATTTTGATAAATAATAGCGTGACGGTCTACGCAATGATCACTATTGCACGTTCAGGCGAACATATTTTCTCGGCCATTTTTAGCACGAAAGCCAAGCTGACATAATGACAGTACATGTATCATTATTGCACCGACTAACATACCTGTTCGGAGAGTTCGGCGCGCTCTTCGGCTGCCGTCAAAGCCTGCGCGTTGCCGAGATTATCAACAGCGATAGCGAGAAACACGTTCAACAGAGTGTCTACAGTGCCATAGCGTCAAGGACGTCACATGAAAGTCAGAATGACTGAATCCGAGCATCGTTAAAAAGTCAAATGTCAAATGCCAAATGTAAATTTATATAGCGCATTATCGTAAAAGAACCTATAAGGCGTTGTACACACTAATACTGCGAGAACAAGAACGTCTTCAGCGACTATCTGAAAATGTCAACAGAACACTCCGGATCCCGAAGGTAATCGGGCAGTGAGTTCCAGACACTCGGGTCGGCAACAGAAAACGCCCGGCGACCGTATGTGCTAGTGTTGTTAAATTCCCGGTAACAAACGTCGCTAGTAACTTACTGGTAATTAACGCGTTCCTTACGCGTAAATTGCCGGTAAGTTACCGGTAACTTATCGGTACCAAAAAAAAAATATATATTTTTTATTTTGCCGGTAGCTTGCCGGTAACTTACGGGTAACTTAGGAATAATTCGTCTGTCCCGTACGAGCTCATAACTTGAACATCAGAATCGCAAATCGCATAAAACCACATTCATAAATAATGTAAATGTTTTCCAAAGCAGAAGTAGCTGGTGTGTCAATTTGTAATCTAAACAGTCACTATCGTCAAAAAACTCCAGTGCTTAATTATGCGAGCGGTGCACGGAATCGATGGCGGGGCGGGGCAGCGCAGGCGCCGACTGAAAATTAATCCTAACAGTAACGCGTTAATACTTGCAGGCCGCAAAAGCAGTAAAAGATACAGTTTCCAAAGAGGACGAGTATAACGAAATACAGTGAGTAGAACATTCCGCCGCCGCTAACGCCACCTTGCGACCTGATGGCGTAATACATCACTTCGTTCCAGTCTTCACCGGTCAAGATCTGTGCAATAAACACCGCATCTCTTAGCTCATCCATTCATCTACCCTATACCATCAATCAATATTGCGCACATCGTCCTGATAATTAGATGGCTAGCGAACGGCATATGACACAGTCCGTTTGCATAAACCAAAGAGTCAAAACAGCGCTTTTTTCTAATCAGTAAGTAAAGGTTTTAATTTGACGAATTCACAGAGCTTATTAGCTTCCAAAAACTGCTAATGTAGTGACCCTGGTCCGGATACTTGCAGGAGACAACTGGAAACAAACCGACAAGCTGGCGTCTTTGGCTGCGTTATTCATGTTCTTTATATGCCTGTTGACAAACTATTATTTGATATACGGTGTTCCATACTTTTCGTTTTCCATTTTTCAGTCTTTTTTTCTGGTCTCGCAATTTTAGCGTCCCTACTTGCAGTCTCAAACATTCTACAAAGTAAAATCGGTTGATAGTAATTAGGTCTTCTACACGACGAACACGCTAGTATATTATCTCGCCAACCGCTGCACAAAAACGGCCGAATTTAGATTATGTAGACTATGGAATCTGAGAGGCAGCTTTTGATATGAAGACCCCCTGTCCATACCCATTAAATATTTTTTTCAGCACACGAATATTTTTAAATGTTGTTTTTCTGCGAACTAATCCAACCTACTTCAAACCTTATTTATAGGAATTTTTCTTCACGTTGTTCGTGTCTTTGCAACACACGTTCAAAACAAAAAAAAACACATATGATATGCAATTTTGAGCGACAACATAATGACGATGACAGCGTATCACTGAGCACATTGATCACCTGAAACACGGTCAGAAGTGCTACAGGAAATGTGTCGAAATTCGCAGAAGGCCGACCTTCTTCAAAATTCCACCTGCAAAATTTAAAAAAAACACTTGTATTATTTAAACAAAAAATGGAAAAAAAATCTAGCAGTCTTGCAAAACATGCAAACAAAGTTAATTAATAACGCAGTGTATAGTGTAACGTAATGTAGTGTTTGAAATGTTCATCGACACTATAATTTAAACATTACCCAACATTTTTTTCTATAAACAGAGCTAGATCTAACCACTGTTCCGGCAACGGTTTTACTGCAACGTTTGCCGCTATGGCATATTACAGATAATTTCATAGTACAATCACTATACTGCGCATATGAACTGTTGTCAATAATGCAGTTGTCAATTTGTAAGACTTACTCTCCGCCGAAAAGCTGCATCCCGAGCAGCGCGAAGATGAGAATAAAGAGAAACAACAGAAACAACAGAGAGACGATTGAACGCATGCTGTTGAGCAGCGAAATCACCAGATTGCGCAGCGACGACCAATACCTGCAACCACGCGTAAAAAATACACCACTCAGCATCATCAATATTATCATTGTTATCATCATTTTGTTGCAAAAATATAACAATACATAAACCGCAGCGGAACAGTGGTGTTCTGACTTTACAAAACATCAGCTATAATTATATGTATTTACATTTGCTATTGTGTATATTTACATCATTATTATTATAGTTATCATAATCACACTTATAATCATAATCATACACATAATCATAATCACTATCGTACAAGTCATTTTGTTAGACGAGACTTGTGTGTGTAGGCCTACGCACGTAGAAACTAAGACTAATTTGCACATAAAAACTAAAAAGTTAACGAAAATAACAACTACAGTTATATATTAAACTTCAGGTCTATTCAGTATTAGGTTTCTAAAATTAATAAATTTGTAAAAAATAATTTTCTAACGTAATTTAGTCATGCAGTGTAGGCTACTGAACTACACAAAGTCAGCACAATAAGGGTCGCAATATAAAGTAAAGACTGAATTAAAAGTGCTAGTACCAACTTTTGAAAAAGCAATTGAGTTAGCTAATCGAATACGATCTTTGGTGATTTCTTACACAAATTCAAGGTGACCAACCAACTAACCGTGTTACTTTGAAAATCCGCAGAAGTCGCATTGCTCTGAGAATACTAATGCCGAATGAGGAGTCTGTGTAATACATTGCCCAGACCACTTCGAACAAACTGCCACCGATTACCTGCCGCGACAGCAGCAAAAGCATCAAGTTAGCAGTTAGCCAGATCTTATATTCAACTTTCATCACCACAATATACAATGGTTCAAACAGATACAAAACCGATGAGCGGACATTAACTGCTTCTTATATGCTTATTCTGTCCTTAGATCAATTCGACCGTTGAGTCGAGTCGGCGTCGCATGCGCCATAGAAAGCGTCATGCCAAAGTATCAAACGCTTTAGTTATCGATTAAACGCAAACTTCGCACAAACAGTTTCGCGTTTTAATTTACTGTAGCCCCCTATCTACCCTATTGCACTCAATGCCAACGAACAATCTCATACTCTGCCCGCACCATCCAGAATATTGCGCAGTCTAATGTTATATTTTCCCGTACAAACCGTTTAAACTGCAATACGAATTCAAAATAAACTGTGTGCACAAATAACGTTCAAGTACAATTTTCTGAATCGTACATAGTTACATATTTTCAGCAAAATTAACCCAGTATACATGAAGACAATTAATACAGTACCCAACCACGGACAACACGTACAAAAAGTATCACCACTAAAGAAAAAGTTTTGGCCACCAAACCCTACCAAAAACATAGCGCTTACAGAAAGGCACAGGTTCCTATTCCGACAGTTGCTATTCTGACAGCCACCACTCCGAACGCAAGTAACATTACAGTAAGTATTACGCCTGCAGCTGTGGGAACAGTTTGCGTCCGCTGTAAAAGATGAACCTCATCACTATTCCTAACTCTATCACTAACTCTAACATTATCCCTAACCCTCTATTTCGGTATAGACAGTGTCGCAATAGCACTTGTCGGAATATTAGAAGACTGAAGAAATGCAATAATTACCTCCGCCAAGGAGGTAATGTTTTCGCCGGTTTTTGTTTGTCTGTCTATTTGTCTGTTTGTCTGTTTTCTGTGTGTCAGCAAGATAACTCAAAAAGTTATGGACGGATCTTTCTGAAATTTTGAGGGTATGTGGGCATGGCACAAACTACCAGTGATTCAATTTTGGGGGTGATCCGGCAGAAATCCTGGATTCTGGATCACTTTGAAATTTTCGTTACCATTGCGTTAAGAGGGGCGTAAAGGAACTGCTGGCAAAGCAAAGATGGTGACGCCACCTGGTGAATAACATTGCCTTGGCGGAGATACCGGGCTATGACTGCTTTCTAGTTTACTACTGATCTGTAATTCTGAATAGCGTTTTGTTGACTAACGCATTATGCACCATGATAGGAGTTTTATAAACAAGGCTAACTAAAGTGCCATTTAAGGACATTAAAAACCAAAAGTAAGTCATTTTGATATTGTACAGAACACTCCCATCGCAATAGTTATTATCTGGTAAACATGAATAATAATGCGGGAGGTAAACTTACGACACAGTCGAAAATGTTAAACGACGACTGAAAATAGAGCTGCAGACCAAGGCCGTACATCTTGAGCAGACCTTCGCAGATAAACAAAGCTAAAAACACGAACTCAGCATGATCTGAAAACAAACGAAAACATAGCAAACATGCTGTATTACTTTCCATAACTATCATCTACTTTTCTACACCGTGTCCTGAAAAAAGAGACTACACTTTTTTCTGAACAACTTTAACAAATTGAAACTTATTTTTATAATTTTTAGCACACATTATCACAATGATACGTTTTACTAAAAGCATCTAAAACGTTTCTTTAAAATTCACATCTCACTAAATATAGCTAATTTAATCGTGACGTCATCGAAAATGCCATTTTTGCGGACATATAACGTCTAAATGAGCCTCTGCAATATGAAAACAAAAAAATGATAAAAGAAAATTGCAGTAAAAAAATTTCAGAGATTGTTGGCATAAAAATAAATAATATTTAATTACAATTTTTAACTTAGTCCTGCTTTTCGCCGTGTTAACCCTTGGCCGTCGCGTGCAGTACGGGAACGTCGTTGTGCAGCAGCCGTTATCAGTGGGCAGCGTCATTTCTGCAGCATGCGTTAGCGTCGCGGTAGTGCACATTTGTAATAAAGCGAAGTGGACTATCAGTATACTGTCAGTTGCATGTTGCTTTTCTAATGTTGCCTACAAAAAATTGTAAACATTTTTTAAAAATTATGTTAAAATTATTAACAGAAACACTGTTAGATTTTTCACCTCGGATACAATAAAAACGGCATTTTTGATGACGTCATAATTACGTCAACTCTACGTAGTAACATGGCAATGTAAAAATATTTCAAAGTTTGATAAAGTAAATATTCAGGAAGACTCATGCCAAAAATTATAAAAATTAGTAAAAGTTTGACAAAAAATATGTCGAAAAAACGGTAGACTTTTTTCCGGACACGGTGTATATTTTCATAATTATTCTCATAAATTATCCTCAGTCTTCAGTTTACTGGCACATTCAAAAAGCTTCCCCATATTTTAGTCTATACTGCTAACTTAGTATCCAAATACAGACGTCACGAAAGTATTCACTACGAATGATTATATCCAGAGAAGGACGCCATTCCAAGACGGTGTAAACATGGAGTCGAATTTAAATAACTAATATTAATAATAGTCAGATACAACGAACTTTACTGACATCAGCAAAACCGATCAAATAGAACGTCAAAAAAAGAATAAACTAAAAACTAAACTGCGGCATTTCCGTATGCGGCAAGAAGCTTAGTGAACGATTACTTCGCAAACCGACAGTTGACGTTAACGCTACGATGTGATGACAAGTCAAGCACCTCTGGATCATTATTACGTTTGAAGCTATGCAAATCTGCTTTTCTGTAGTCATGTTTTAACGCCAATATGAGTCGTAGCTTACATAAAAAGTCGGTAAGATACTGCGGCTGTCCGTGATGCTCTGCGGCGACGAAGACAGTGTTGAGAAAGACAAGAATGATAACAAGCCAATAGAACGTCTGACACTTCACCAGACGACGTATCTTTAACCTTTTACGCCACATACGCATACAACGATGCATCGTTGACTGCACGCAACGGCGTACAAAGTGTTCTCCAGCTTGTGGATGTAAAACGTGAATTAGTACATTCAACTCGCAAGGATGTGTAAACATTAATACTTAAACAGTTACTAGTTTTTCCGTAACGACTTTGTGTTGTTTAGTTATTCTTGTGTTCAGTATACGGTGACGCAGACTAGAGATGACCGGGAATGGCTTTTTACATTTTCATTCCCTCCTATTCCCATGCAGTCAATTCCCATTCCTTCAAATTCCCATTCCCATTCCCAATTTTGTAATAAATTCCCATTCCCATGTGATTCCAACTGGCCTTTTCCCATTCCTTCCCACATCCATTCCCAAACATTCATTCAATCGATGCAGCATAACATTTTTGGGCTGACGAAAGACACAGACCTAACATACAATATCATGCTGCGCTTGTCATCGCAGACCGTATAGGCTACGCGTCAATAACGTAGGCCTACTTCTTCTGGTGTCTTTTTTACTATAATTTTTTTACCTGCATTAATGTAAACATAATTACTAACGTTGTTGTTTGGCATAAACGGTTTGCAACAGTTAACTTCTGCCTATCGCTTCTGACATCGTGACACAAGTGCTGCTATACGTCATACTTTTATTTCTGCGATAACCCAAGCACATTTGGACCGACAACAAATTTAAGACAAACCTGAAGGTGGTAGATTTATTTCATCTTTTCGCATTTACCTCAGAGTGCAACACGAAAGACTGGTTAAAATCGATGGTCCACGTGCGTTAACGTTGTTGCAGAAACGAAGAATGGCAGCTTTTTATGGGCCTGTATAACTTACAGTAATTTCAGTGTTTGAATTGTGAAAAATCAGCTAAAGGGGCTAAGCTTTTTGGCGGTCAGAAACCGAACAAAATTGTAATGTAAATCGTATGTATACAGTACGTAGCTGACCCCCTGTACATAATTTGACAGTGTGTTATGGGGGTTAAGGAAACAGTTGGGGGGCTCAACCTTTCAACTTCCTCGGCAATTCAAACACTGAGTAATTTATTGTTACAGAAGTTGAATGAATACTGACTTGAAACGTTTCTCGAGATGCCATAGTCTGATGGACTTGCGGTGTTGACGTTGCTTCGATCGATCTCCGCTGAATGGACCGATGCCGCCTAATCACAACAACCACCCGCCCGAGTTATTAATGATTATCATCACCATTATCGTTATTATGCATTGATACAGGGCAGTGTTTGCTTGGCGCTGATCATGCACGCACAAAATTGGACACCGTGAAGTAAAATGTCACTCGGACGTCGACCATAACCAAGCTGGGCATTTTCACTTTTTATCGACCCACCGAGTAAAGCGAAACAACAGCCTATGTCACCGTCAGGTTTGCATGACAGCAAAGTCAAAGCAGAAGTTAGGCCTATATACTCATACGGCCTAGTCACTAGGTGGTCGATAAAGCTAAGCACCTACAGCATAACGTTCACACATCCACAACTTCATGAGATTACTTACCGATTTTTGATAGGCCTGTTTTTTTACCAGCCAAATCAGAGGTAGGCCTAAATTTGCAAATCACTAACTCTCAATGATCTCATCACATCCTGAATGCGTTTTTAAATGCAGTCAGCTCTAAAATACTGAAAGTTAATTTGTTCTCGCTTACTTTGAAGCTGGTAGTGTATGGTAATGTTTGGGTTGCAATTAGACCTGGGAGTCAGGTCGATCAAGTCGATTCAAGTCGACTTGGGTTTTCCAAGTCGAGTCAAGTCGGTCTGTTGCAGCGTCACCGTCGAAATTTTTTGGCGCCGTTGGTTTCATTACAAGTCATTTCAAGTCGACTTGAGAAGTCGACTTGACCCAAAGACGTTAAAATATCTATGTTGAACATGAATTATAATAAGTGTCAAAAATGTTTACATATAGCTACAGCGTACGTTTTTGTTTTCCAGCGAAATAGTGCACACAGCTTGTAGGCTAGAGGCCAGGGCCGCACGATCCATATACAATGCTCATGCAGTTAACTAAGCAAAGTTGCAGCCGCCAACCAGCATTAATTTACATCGATAATTTATGCAAAAAAAATTCAAATTATTCGAAAAAATGTCGAACTTGTCCTCCATTGTTTTTTACACTGACTATAACTTATATTTGACATTTCAGTAAAATACATTAAAAATTACCAATAGACTTTCGGTCGATCTGTAGAAATTGTTGGTTTTGGGATATTTATGTTTTACAAGGTAAAGTAGCAATACAATAGGTGTGGTGTGCATGCCACCAAATAGCAAATTTTTACGAAGTCTACTGCTTTTAAAAAATGTGAAAATTGATCAATATTTAGTGAAGATAATAGTCAAAGTGCAATAGCTTACTTTTTTAGGCCACCCTGTATGTTGGCTGGCCTACAAATTAGTAGAATAGGCCTCCGAGATATGGCCAGTTTTACATTGAATTTCCTACCCCCTTTTATTCAAACTCTAATTTGGAAATGTTTCCTTTAAACTAGATGGTTGAATTTTTGTATGCTTAAGTTGAACACACGTGGCTAATTAGTTACTCGTGTAAAAAGTTTTTCCCTACGGCCTAAAGCTTAGCCACAATACATCCGTTACAGACGGACGTCAACCATGCCAATAGCTGGACCGTTACATAAGTAGACATACGGTCAGTTAAAAACATAACGCACAGCTTTTAACAGTTTGTATGAATTTCCTTTAAAAATGACGATAACAAAAAATCCGCCGAAAAAATAAAACATTTTATGAATAGCCTACAGTATACTTAAAGCGTTCACGCACGTTCATCACAACTTCTGAACGTCTCAAGTCGTTTGAAGTCGACTCAAGTCGACATGCTGCTGTCAAGTCAAGTCAAGTCGAGTCGGATGTGCTCAAATCGACCGCCGTCGACTTGGGGTCATTTTAGCCTCAAGTCGGTTTACGTTTCTGTACCGCAGCGACTCCCAGGTCTAGTTGCAATGGGTCTTCCATGGTTGTTTATTTGCAAGGTTACTGCAAAGTATATCAGTAAAATGTTGAAAAAAGTCGACATTTGACACAGTTATAGCAAAAACTTGGCGACTTGTTTTTCACTGGACCACTCTGTATCGGTTTTCACAGTGTCAGACATCATGCGGCGTCGCTGTGGCGTTTTTGCGTGACTTCGGGGATAAACGCCGTTTACAAACGATCGGACCAAATTACTTACTTACTGACCAGATTAAGTGCCACACGAAGCGATCTTATAAAAAGCCGATAAAAACACGTCAAGTGATGGCTTCTGCAACGGCTGATACGTTGCAACGCCCATCAACCGTATGCGACTCTGCATATTCTTTATAATTCAAGCTCAGCCGCTTCCTAGAACGATAATTTCAGAGGAGCCAAAATCTCAGAGAAAAGAAAACGTCCACACTAGACTTTGTAGTTTTTTTGCTATTCGTTTTACCCACAGTTTTGTTACAGCTCACCCAAATGCTTAGTAGTGATTCGTTTTTATTGCTTGATAATATAACAACAAAAAGCGAATAAAATAAACAAAAAAGTAAGAAGTAAAAACCCGAAAAAAATAGAAAATGTGTGGCCGTTCATATTCAGAATGAGGTTTACTCTTTTTTTCGTCTACCCGGACGCAATATAAGTTTGATTACATCTAGTTATTTGTAACTATAGATAACCAACATCAACTCAGCCTGGCCATCGCTAAGTAGACAGCTACAGTGTGTACCCAGCAAAAGATAAACCGAAACACATCGCGTGTGGTCTCACAACGTAAGCCCATAGTTACAAAGAAAACGACTAATTAGATTTTACAGTTTTCCGATTGGCTTCGTTACAGCAGAGCAGGATGGACGTACCGAGTTCGTCGTCGTTGTCGTCGTCTAGATCCAGATCATCAGCAGAGTTACCGGCACCGCCCTTCAGCTGCTTCAACTTGCGTCGAGCCGCTCGTCTGCGTGCTGAACATCACACCAATTTCATCATCATTATCATCATCACCATCAGCCGCAGCAGCAGCATCATTGGTCGCAGCAAAACGCGAAACAAGCACCGAATTAGTCAAAATACAACCTTTATATCTACGCCATTGTTGACGTTTCAGCAACCACTGCTGCCTTCTTCGGAACGACTGTCCGCCAGGTGTCACTGCGGCGGACAGTAATTTCAAGTGCAACCTTTGAGTCTATTCGAAGGACCGAGGCAATTCTGTAAAACGTGGAAGCGCTGATCGGTGCTGCCACCCGGTGAATAAAAATAAGCAATCGCAAGGTTTGGCTGGATGTTCGAACACCAAAATCTCCCTTTCACCTGGCGGATCAGAGACCCCATTCAACACAATGCGACACTGGACCCCCTGCTGACAATAAGCGTTAGGCTAAAGCTTAATTTTAATGTTATGCGTTACAGAAATTCACGATTTACTTACTTACTTCCTTACTTTACATCCAAATCGAGCGGTGTAACGAAGGGAACGACACTCGACAAACTAACAGACGCACAACGCTACGAAAAATGTGTATGAATAGGCGGAATCGTTTGCGCTGCAAGAAGCGACTTTGCCAAAAAATATCCCAAATGCAATGCAAACAATATAGTAACATTTGATACTATATTTAGCTTTATTTGTTATTCGATGACAGCATAAGACAAAAATAAACCAACATAATTTTCGTATTTTCTTTATTTTTTGCTCACAAATTTTTCGTGCCATTTTACGACGATGGGCATGAATGCATGCTTTAATCTGACGTTAGACGTGTCCCACCCAATCAATTAACAATTAAAAGTTGCTGTACATTATTAGAAAACATGTACTAATAAATGTCACAATTATTAAAATTAATTAATGCCGTTTCTTACCTTCGATTATCTTCATCTTTTCCTCTTCTGAAGTCCTTTCTTCGTTCAGGATCACTTCCTCTAAAAATATTTACACGACGATTGATTGATCATTGATGTTAATGTTAAAAAGCCAAAAATTTTATAATTTTGTTCGAACTGTAATCGATCAAAAAACTTAATCGAACAATTTTCAACATTAATTTCTCTAGTAAAACATTCTAATGTGTCGACAGATTGAACACACACCTGCCTTACAGATCCACTCCAGGTAAGCCTCTGCCTGGCGGTCGACAACCTGCTGTTTGCGCAGCTTGAGAAAAGCTCTTCGGTTTTCAACGCGCTCTCTTTCCTTCGCAAACTCTCTGTGTCGTAACATACCCAAGAACAGTGCACTCATCTTAAACAATGTGACACACTCACGCTGTGGCGGGTGGCGGCGTGGCGTAGCGGTATAGCGTTTCATCTTATCAACGAAGTTACTTTTCGCCGGACCGGGTTAGTACTTGGATGGGTGACTGCCTGCAGGCAGGTAAACCATTCCGATATGTAACAAGCCGCTTACGTCAACTCAGCCTTCCATCTTTCCGGGGTAGGTAAATCGACTACCAGCCTATCTGGTTGGAGTTAAAGCGGCGCGCGTTCACCTGTATCGGGTGGCCCAGTGGCAGGTGATCCCATACGGCAGATGACGCTCCGTAGCTTTGTGATGAATTAATTCCTATAAAAAGCTATGGCACTAATTTTAACCTTTTAATCTTTAACCTTGGCATCAAAGTTGAGTTACCAAACGTTTCAACGTTACAGAACGCTTTCTACAACTGTCAACATCTGTATTGTAAAAAATCACCAGATCTCAAAATGCAGGGACGCAAAAAAAACACTAAAACAGCAAGCAAATATCTTAAATATTCGAAAAAAATTTAACAGCCCAAAACTTCGTGTAAAAGAATTAAATGCAGCAGAAAGTTGTCAACTATAGGTTTTATGCAATTTACAAACGTTTACAAAACGCTCAGAAAAAAAGAAAATCTAGCAAGTGCAGACTACTACTAGAAGGAAAATAATGGCGCTGAAACGGACCCGCTGAGAACGCCAAGGATAAGGTTGAGCATGAAGAAAGATCCGAGAATAATGAGCGGCACATAATACATCCAGCAGAAACTGCTGCCCAAAGCATCGTCCGTCTGCATTCACACGTCATTATAATAATAATCATCATCATCTAGTAAATAAATAAGTAAATAAACTGGTTAGCAAGCGATCAGCCAGTCAGTTATTTGTACATGTACCACACGTTGGCCAAGCGTCGTGCAAAAAATAACATCTTTCTCTGAGGTCAGTTAATTCTGGTGATAATTAGAAAAATATTTTTAATAATGACGGTATAATGACTAATAAATCATGATATTTATTTTATAATTCTTTTTAGTTTATCGACATCGAAAACAATAATATCACCGAAGTTTTACTTTATGTTATGAACACTTTAACGACACGTTTAGTGCTAATTAAGTAGCCTACATCGATAAAAAACAAAACATCAGCTACTATCTGAAAAAGTTATAACGAAGTCTTGGTGGTTTGTTTTCGGCAATACTCATTGTCGTTACTATTACTGTATAGTCTATCACTGAAAGTCGGCTTGATCTGGCTCGGTGGTCTGAAGTGCGACACCATGAAGAGGGTACCGTGCAGTGAACGGAGCACTCAGAGCTAAGTCGACTTGATGTGAGTCGGAGCGCGTCGTGAATACAAATGCGTTGAGCTGCAGACAGCTGGCGACTAATGACATGTAGACACTGGACAGTGGGCGACGACCAAGCTTTGTGCGGTTTGATCGCCGTGGGTGAGCGCAACAATCTGCGGTAGGCCTATAGTCCCAAGCATGGCGTTCTGGATAACAGCACGGTAGATCTCCATATAATGTCTCAGACCAACATGACGATGCCATAAGTCATGTCGGTTGGCAATTGACCAGTATACGCGCTGTTCTGGGTTAGGTCATTTGACTGACATAAGCAAGAGTATGCACAGAGCCGTAGTTGGCATTTTACGATTGGGGGTGCTGAACAAAGCAGTGCCGAGCGCCGAAGGCGCGAGCCGAATGGAGGCGCCGAAGGCGCCGAGGGGAGTAGGGTGTGGGGAGGGGGTGTCCCCCTCTCCACACGGGGAGGGATCTGGGG
>Ga0209367_1004534_pt1 | contig 19182 bp, 6 predicted proteins | sample WorMetLIZISLAND2_FD_187412 | JGI IMG/M metagenome (GOLD analysis project Ga0209367, IMG submission 187412) | Marine gutless worms symbiont microbial communities from Max Planck institute for Marine Microbiology, Germany - Olavius geniculatus... ...
CCCTCCTCGTGGCCTGCGGCCACTCGACCTGGACCCCCCAGCTCTGAAAACCTGGCGCCGCCCCTGGTCATCTTCATTCGTCCCAAACAATCAATTGGTTCTTGAGTGACACACTATCCCTCCAGACAATTTCATCAAAATGTGTTAATAACTATTTCAGCAACAGACAAATGGACTGCGCGATTACCAAATTTTAAATGCCTACCTCATCGCCCCACATGAGGCAGTCTTTGGACCGGTCTTTCAGGCGATGATACTGATTGATAAACTGAATAATTCCATGACGACGAATGTGATCGGCAAGCTTCTTTGTCTCCTCCCACGACAACGGTTCGCCTTCAGACAGCAAACCCATTACTTTGCCTCTAGAAACATTTAATTCTCAACAGAAAACAACGTCAACAAAAACGTAAACGACCACACCCACCGTGGCTACCTGATTATGGCAAGCCGACGTCAACTAAACACGTCTAACGTAACGGTAGACCACGAGATGACTGATAAATTTAGTGACAAACTGTCCGCTTATTCTTCGTGTTTATACATGTACATACTTTCAGATAGTTATAGAAATATTTCAACCGATTCTTACAATTTTCGGCAGATGTACGAGCCTATAATTTCAGTGTTTTCGGCGTGCTTTTTCTCCCAGACTGTCTCAGGTAGTCTCCTTTTTTCTTCAATGTTCTGTGAAATAAAGACATTAGCGTAATTGAATTAATTTGAAAAAAGTGTGTGATTAAGCTTGCCACTTACTAATTTTGTGACGTAGCATAGGCCTATAATTATGTCAATTAAACTATAAACTTAGCCTATAAACTTAATTAGCGAAGACAGATCCGCCCTTCTCACAGCAGATAGGCTTGCGTACGTGAAGTCGACCAAAACTCAAAAATCGCGCTTAAAATGTGAAATTAAATATAATTTCTGACCGACCGTAGACCTATATACTAACGATCGTACCTATGTTACAGGCTTCTTTGTCTGTTGTCAGTCACGATCACGAAATGTATTGTGGCTACTGGCTATAAACGGTATATTGACGATCAGAGCTTAGTTTTTACGCGCAACAGCAGTTACTGCTGTAGCGCGTCTTAGCCATCGCAATTCTGTCCGTCCGTCCGTCACACGGGTGCAGTGGCGGTTTTAGGCCGGGGCCGGGGAGAGGGCACCCAAGTTTTGCTTCAGGCCCCCCAGTTTCGTGGCCACCCATAATTTTTACGCGCGACAGCAGAATGCTTCGTGTGCATTAGCCATCGTCTAAGCATCTGTCTGTCCGTCTGTCTGTCACACTTGTGATCTGTATCAAAACGGTGCAAGCTATAGGATCACGAAATTTTCACCATGGGCTGCCACAAAGTCTCTTGTTCTTCGTGACAAAATTTCGTGCCCGTGGGTGCGGGGGTTCCCTCGAACAAAGGCGTCAAAGAGGGATACCCCCTAAAGAGATTATTTTGCCGTTATTGACTCGTATAGTGTGAAAACGGTTGCAGATAGATACAGACATGCTGCTTATCATTACAAGCACTGGTGACAGGCTTTTTAGACTTATCAACATCGACGACCTTGAACCCCCAAAAAAGGTTTTTAGTGAGTTTTTTTGCAATTTTTGGATGCAACGCACAGTTCAACACTGGATTGCGACGAAATGGCTAAAGATAGATCAAGACAACCAGCGTAGGAAATTTTCAGCATTCAACGTAGATTTTAGCAGTCCAAGTCCCGACCCCCTACGGGCCCCTAGGTTGAAGGAGGCCGGCGCAGGCGGGCGTCAAAGACGGCTACCTCCCTAAAAAGTGGTTATTTTACCGCAATTATCGCGTGTGACGTGAGAATGGTTGCAGATAAGCACAGACATGCTGCATATCATAACAAGCACTGGTGATGGGCTTTTTGGACTTGTAAACATCGATGACCTTGAACGACACTGAACCCCCCAAATAGGTGTTGGTGAATTTTTTCGCAATTTTTGGCTGCAGCGCACATTTCAGGAGTGAATTGCGACGAAATGCCTGAAAACAGACCAAGACAACCTGCGTATGGGATTTTCAGCATTTAACGCAGATTTTAGCAGTCCACACGTCGACCCATAGGTTCAAGGCTTCTTGCGCACGCGAGCGTCAAAAGCGGCACCGCTCTAAAAAGTGCTTATGTTACTGATATTGGCGTGTCTAGATGAAAACAGTTGCAGATAAGCCTGGATATGCTGCGTATCATGAGAATCATTAGTGATGAGCTTTTAAGCAGTATTGACATCGATGACCTTGAATGACCTTGAACCCCCCACCCAAAAATAGGGAGTTTGTGTTTTTGCGATTTTCGGCTCCGGTGCAGACTTCAAAGTTTGAACTGCGACGAAATGGCTGGAGATAGACCAAGACAATCTGCGAAAAGGAACTGCTAAGACTGTCGCGCGTTTCATGAGCTTTGCTCAAATTACTTGTTTGCAAAGATAACACAAATATCTCATTTCTTTGCGTTTCCAAACTGTAGAAAAGTGGGCAAATTTGCGCTTTCCATTGAGCGTCCAAAAACCAAAAGTGTTTCAGCTTCAGGGGGCTTCGCCGCCCTGACCTCCTTATCAGGGGCTCTGCCCCTGGACCCCTCTGGAAGCTCTGCCCCCAGACACCCGTTATAGGCTCGCGCTACCGCGCTCGCCATGGGGCTGTGCCCCCAAGATATTGCAGCCTAGAACCCTTCCTATTAGTGATCAATAGCAACGTAAGGCCGACCTTGCACCGTTTAGTCACAATACATCCGTGACGGAAAGACGGACGGACAGACGACAACCATGCCAATAGCTCGAGCTTTACTAAAGTACGGTCGGCTAAAAAAGCAGGCAAATTTGTGGCTTCCATTAAACATCCAATAGGTAAGTGTTTCAGCTTCAGGGGGCCATGACTCCCCCCCCAGACTAGGGGCTCTGCCCTGGGCGCCGCTACGTCTGTTTGATGCACACAACAACTGAATACGGTCGATATTTGGCCCACACAAATAAATCACTGCCCCGTGTACCCTGGCGCTTACCCCCACGTTGCCCCCGTCAGCTTCAAATTCCTAACGCCGCCCACGGCGGACGGCATAAAAAGTCAACTCACTGTGTAAAGTCGTATCATTTTTTTTACAAATTTTTGTGCCATCATCGACGGACCGGTCGAGAAACTATCACCACTGCACAACAAGCTTATGCAACAACAGTTTGTGTGATTATCAATGCGTATCAGCCAGCCTTACATACAGGGTGCGGCAAAAAAGTAGCCCCCTAAAGTTTTTCGCTGTTTTCTCAGCAACGGTTTGGAATTTTAATTTATAATTTTCCAGCTTTATTAAGTCATACCTTCTACATATAATTGCCAAGGAAAATGTGATTCTGCTGAAAAACGACGAAGTTATAAACTTTTTAACATGCCCGCCTAGCAATAGCATCGTTGAAACAACACTGTTAACTAATGATCAGATTCTAGAATTTCATTGTCAGCGTGAAATGTTCTAAGTGTCCGCCGCCAGCTCTAAGCTCCAACACAAGTCCTATGTCGCTTAATTTGAGAAGTCTTTCACAGCCTTGTCGACCGGTCTTTGTGGCAGGTTGCCTCGGCGATTGTTTTCGACTTTGTTTTAAGCTTGCAGTAAGCCTCCAACATTGCACCGCACACGCGATAGTCCACTGGCTTTATATTCGGCAAATTTGGAGGTCACTGGTCTTTGTGATGACATGTGGACAGTTGACCCGCAGCCAGTTCCGTGCGCTGCACGCTGTGTATGCTGGCGCGCCGTCCTGCTGGAAGATGAACTCGGTGGGCAGCCGGCGATTGCTTTAAAAGAACGATAGTTAAGTGATAATTTATAAACAAAATAAATTACTGTTTATCAAAACGTCACTGTGACGTCATCGGCAGTAACGTGGTAACCGGTTTTTGAAAATTAATTAGCATTTTTAGCTTGAACGTTTTTAATGCTGAAAAATCGGTAAGCGGTCATGTTAAAAAATCTATAACTTCGTCATTTTTAACAAAATCACATTTTACTTGGCAGTTAGATGTCAGCGGTTTCGCTGAATAAAACCGTAAAATTTCACATCAAAATCCCAAACGGTTGCTGAGAAAACAGCGAAAACTTTAGGGGGCTACTTTTTTGCTGCACCCTGTAGTTACAAAATTCACTTCATGTAAACCGCCGCTAAAACGCGATTTACGTCCGACGCAACACGCGCAACGTACGCAACGCAACTGACGCAACGACCGCTTCAGTCCCTCCCTTTTGACCGTTGCGTCGATTGCGTACTTTTCTCGAGTTCATTACGTATCTGCTGGCGTACTTTCTTGCGTTTGCTACGTACGTTGCGTGAGTTGCGTTGTATGGAAACCTCGCTTATGGCCAATTCACACCCACGCCGCGACTCAACAATGGATTCACGTCGGTAGGTGTGAATCGGCCATTAACGATGCACCATGCAGACAGACAGACAGACAGACAGACGGATAGACAGGCACACACAGATACGGTGGACAAAAAAAACAGCAGGGGGATGTGGGAAACAAACCGAATTCGAAATCAAGTCACGACTGTCACTGAGTGCGTTGTCCAGTGCGAGAGTTGCTATATGTCTACAATGTGCACCGACAGACAGACAGACAGATATTCATCACGCTGACTGGCTGGCTATCACACAATCACGCATGTATCACTGCTATACTGACGACAGGCTGTAAATGCAATGCATTACGAGCCAATGACACAGCCATGATCCTCATAATCGGCTTTTTAGAAAACCTTAAAAACCACAGAAGTCCAAATTTTAGGTTTCTGGTTTTTTTAAAGATCATTGTGCACTTCGAATTACATATCTTATCAACACGCAATAACACAGACGTTGTACTGCTCTTAACTTTGGGGCACCAAAAGCTGGTATAAATGATACAAATGTCATTTCTAAAGTAAATTTTCTGTTCTAAGTTTGTTAAATTGAAGACTAAACAGCTGGTATGATACTGCTAGCATATTGTTGTCATAATACTAAACAGACCTTGTGCATGGCAGGGGTCCACTACGAACGTTAGGGGGCCTTGTCAGGGCCCCTGACAAGGCATTACAGGGCCACTGTAACATCAACCAGCAGAGTTTATGGGTGGAAAATAAAGAAATGATAGGGTCCCCACTACATACGTTATAGGTTCCTGTGAAAAATAGGGTTCCCCAGTAGAAATGTTATACATCCAATAAAAACAGGGACCCTGCTACAGATGTTAAAGGCTCTGTGAATGGTGAGCCTCTAGTATAAATGTTAGGGGCTCTGTAAATGGTAGGGACCCTATTACAAATGTCCGAGGGCCTGTCAATCATAGGGTCTTCAGTACAATGTTAGGGGTCCTGTGAATGTTAAGGCCGCTAGTACGTCACTACAAATTTTAGGGGGCCCTGTCAATCATACAGTCCTCCAGTACAAATGTTAGGGGACCCAGTGTATGATATGGCCCCAAGTACAAACACTAGGGGAACCTATGAATGGTAAGACCCTCACTACAAACAGGACGCCCTGCGAAAAATAAGGTCCCTCAGTAGTAATGTTATGGAGCCAATAGTAGAAATAAGAACCCCACTACAAATGTTAAAAGCCCTGTCCAGTCCAAGCACGGCCACATGCCAGAAATTGTTGACTGTCGAGAAAAACTAACGTTGCTAACAGCTTGCGTTCGATAGACATGCATAACAAAAACTACATGCAGCAATGTGTGTGGAAGCTCAAATATTCACCAAATTCTGAGCCACCGAGAAATTGTTGAATATATAAAAGATGCCTATAGAGTCATAATATATGTCCATTACAGAACCGATACTCAGTTTATAATATCTCTGAGAGCAGCAAGAGGCTGAAATGGAGTTCAAAAAACAACAAAAAACCATGAAATGCACCATGCAAGTGAAAAACTGAGAACAATACTTAAAATCTTCCCGAGATTACAGCATATCATTGCAATGTCCAACAACATCAATTTCAGCAAACTTATCGACAGATATTCGATCGAATCTCACTTAGTAATTATGCAGCACTTTAAAAACTAATTGCTGAATACTGCATACAATATGCACAACACAAACTTAGCAGCAGTACAAACAACGTGATAGTATACAGCTACAGGTATCCAGTAAAATTGTGATTATGTGAATGAAGCAAATTTACACAACTGCAAATGTCAAATGCCCAAAATTTAGCAAACGAAATCAGATACTCACAGGGGTGCATAAATTACAACAAGCGACACATAGGCATAGCCAGAAATTTGTCTCAAAGGAAGGAGGCACTCCAGAGGCCTGAAGGGCCACTGTAACATCAACCAGCAGAGTTTATGGATGGAAAATAAAGAAATTTGCAATTCACATATGCTTCAAGTTTCATGCATGTTTTCAAAGTGGGTAATACAGCTGAAGACAAATCCGATTTGATCTCGTTTTTGCTGCCCTGCCAATGCAATTGCAGATTCATCTAGAATTTTCAGAGAAGGTTAGTTTGACTTGGCCCACCATATAGGGCCAAGATTTTGGTGGTGCCACCTGATAAACACAACGGAAAAAAATTGACATTGTGCTGATGGTAGTTTGCAATCTCTGAGTGTCGTTCTAGTAATATATGTGCCCCTATCCCCCCTCACCTGGCTACACCTACGAAGCAACATACGCAATACTACAATAATACAGTGAAGCAGCACTTGCAGTGTCATTCAAAGAACTATTTATATCGTATTATCATCATATACAGTCCACAATGGCCTAACGAGTAACGATGACAGACGCAGCATTGTCATAAATATCACAAGTGCACAACCACCAAAACACCTAGCAACACGCCAACACGTAAGGCGACGGCAATTCTGTACAAATAAGCGGCGTCAAGGCAACAAGGAGCAGAGACAATTACCCATCTACCCTGAAAATTTTAGCCTGTCGAAAAATTTTCTTGAGATGCAAAATCTTCTGTCCAAAATATGAAATTTGAGTCATAACTTGGCCCGAAAGTTTCGGCAAAAATTTTGCCCCAAAACTTTGAGCACCCATAATATTATATCAAAGGTTTCAACCTGTCAAAAAAATTTTTTTCCTGTTTACAAATTTTCCCTCAAAAATACATAACTTAAGATGGAAAATTTTGCTGCAGAAATCCCCCCCCCAAAATTTTGAGCACCCTGAATATCCTATGCCAGAAATTTGCAGCAGTCTGTCAGAAAATTGCAACTTCCTGCCCCCCTTCTTTCTCAATCCACGTCGCCGCTGGTACAAATCCACACTCAGACTTTGTCCGTTTCACAATCTCTGTACAACTGCTGACTAACAAGTCAGGGACAACTGAATAACGAGTGTCACAGATACGATATATTGCTTTGCAGATGCAAGAGGAATATTTCATGCAGCCATGACAAGAAGTAACAAAATCAGCTTCACACTAAACATGGTGGCTCGCAACCGCAACATGCACAGACTTGCCACAATTTTTCCAACGTTTTTCTAAATCAAAATGACTTCATCATTTACATATGTTAAGAGTTGTCTGCTTGAGTGCATTAGCTGACTTGTAGGCCCACTTATAGATAAAGCAGCTGCTAACAGCAGCTTAAACTATGTATAACCTACAAAACTCTGCACAAATGCACAGCAACCGAAGGAACAGTTTGCAATTTCTCTGAGCTATCACAATCACTTTTTTAACACTGAGCTCTCGCCTCTCTCCCCTCTGAGCCCTTCTCTTTCACTCTTAGCTATCTGCAACTGATTCACTCTTCTAGCAACTTCCAACAGTAGAATAGTGTTTTACATGTCTCAAATCCAAACAATGTCCATCCTTAATCCAAACAATTATTTCTCCAATGCATTCCCACACAAATATGTGCACGACTCTCATAAATAACTTTGACACTGCTATTTTTTAGGTAGTTTCCAAACATGACAAACTGACATCACTACCTAAAACTTTGCTGACAACTTGCTGCAATCTATTTGTAACTAATGCTACTAAGCGCTATTTCAGAACACAAACAATTTCACTAACTGTCATCTAAGCTCAGTCCTATTAGCTCCATCACAGAGTTCATGTGATATCTGGCGTTTAATCGCTTACCTATTTATCAAATGGTTTATTAATCACTTCAGCCATTTCTGTTGCTTTATTTGCTACTAAGATTACATAAAAAGTTACAGATAAAGTTCCATAAATTTTCGCAGAGGGTCAGACTTGGCACAACCTAGTGGTGGCTAAACTTTTATGGTAATCCAGAACAGCATCTGGATCCAGAATAGAACTGAACAATACTGTTGCCAGATAGGACAAAGATTTAGATGCTGTCACGTGGTGAACAGTCACTACAGAAAAAAATGACATAGCATTGGCGGAGATTTGTGATCTCCGAGCGCCCTTCTACGCTGTGTCCCCAAAAAACGTCCCACTTTTTTGTTGTCCACATCTTTGCTAAATTTCAACCAATTTTCAACATTCTTTCACCAGTGCATTCTGCAGACAATTAGCAATAGTGATTATTAAATATCCCACCACACATTAACTGTGTCTGTACATTACCTTGTGAAATAAAAATGCAAGAAAAACTAACAATAATAGACAGCAAGCATACTGGTAAACAACTACACCTCTGACCAAAACTGCAGTGAATGATCTGTACAATGCTATACTTTCTTAGATTCGTTTCTGGCATGTTGAATGATAGGTTGTTTTATGGCCCTTGTGAATTAGTCAATTCAACATTTCATCCACAGTGGTCATGTTCTCTTCAGTACGTGCATGCTTCAGTCTGCCGGTCTCATGGCTTTGTTTGGTGCTGCATGTTTCGCAAATCTGTGATAGTAACATTCCCAGTTTTTCCCTGTTGCAGTTTATCTTCAAACATTCTGCCAGCATCCTCCGAAAACTGTATTTTTGGAACTGGTACAAGTTCTTAATCAGAGCTTTGTTTCCACTGCTAAATGGACATAACATCACCGGTTTATCATCACCGCATTAAAAATTATTATTCAGTGTAATATCGTCTGTTTTTGTAAACAAACACCAAATGTATGTAAAATTAAACATTATTTAATTTTCATATAAAAATGAATAAAATTTGTTTCAGAAGATTAATTTTTTTGCATAAAATTAAGCATTAAAGTGATTTTAGTGATTTTTAAAAATTCATGTTTCACACAACAGTGTAGCTACACAGTTAAAGCGTGGTGGGATATTTAACAACTATTATTTAACAACTAAATGTTATTGCTAACTGTCCACAGTATGTGCCAATAAAAGAATTCTGAAAATCAGTTAATATTTGGTGAAAATATGAAAAATGACAAAGTGGGACATTTTCTTTGGAACACAGTGTAGTTAAATGCGTGCCACATTCTATGCTAGACCTTAGCATCAAAAGCCAAACAAGCTGCAGGATTACAGTGAAAAACACAAACTGTCGACTTAATAAAAAATAATACACTCAAATCAGTGAGGTGGGAATTTTGGGCCTATTCTTGTCAGTCCTGGAACTGCAATTATATACAAAAATGTGTAATATACCACTGGCCGAAAATTTTAGTAGCACGCACACACCATTTACATTATATTATGACTAATTGAGTTTAAAAGGAAATAGTGTAAATATCATTCATGGAGCATATCTCTGAAGGTAAATGACATACATATACATATACATATACATATACATACATTCTTGTGTTTCTACGTTAATTTTTCCACAGTCATTCTGCAGTTGTGTTACAAACAGTGAACTTTGCTCTGGAAGTGTAATAATCTAGTACAAATATCACACATTAACAACTTACGGTATGCTAAAAAATTAGCATGGTTAACACTTTAGAGTACCTTGCAGACTGTGTCAGGTTAAACTAAGTTTCTGACAGTTTAAACCAGTTAAACCTTGAGTGGCAGACACCGGCTTTTGCTGCCAAAAATCCAACCCTTGACTGGTAACAACAAATGTGATGAAAATACGACAGACAACCAGCCGACATGCATATGTCTTGCTGAGCATTAAAACGATGAGCCAACAAAAATGAAATCTCAAGCCGTGAAATGTTCCTCTACAGCTATGATGCACTACCACAATAGCAAGCAACTGTTCCCAGTGGCATTGTAGCGGGAAGCTGTCTGAACTTTAGCTTGCTGAAAAATTTCATTTCCACTAGTAAATTCTCTTCCCAAAATGCAAAATTTGGGCCTAAATATTACCCATTATGAGAAAATTTAGTAGAAAATTAAAATGTCAGCCTGTCAGAAAATTTCAGTGTCTTGTCAGTAAATTTTCTTCCCCAAATACAACATTTTAGACCAAAACCATGCATTCAATGCATTGTTGAGTAATTTAGGGGAAAAGCTGAAAATCTGAGCACCAGTAGTTCTCAGTTGAAAATTTACAGAGCATGCTGTCCAAAGAATTGCAACTTAACTGCTAACTATTCTCACATGTTTAGTTTTAAATTCTCTTCCCAAAATACAAAATTTGAGGCTAAAATGCATCTGCTTCAAGAAAAATTAAAGGCAAAATTGAAAATCTGACATCCTGTAATCTTGTGTTGGAAATTCGCAGCTTTCGGTCATCAGAAAATTGCAAGTTCTTGCGACCTACATTCTTGACCCATGACGCTGCTGGTTGTTGTTGCAAGTGGACTCTTGAAATTTACCGCTGCCACTGTCAGCAATAACGATCCTGACAATGAAATTATTATTACTATGAGGCTATCTCCAGCAAAGACACGACAACAACCATGGTTGAAACAAGGCACGAAATGCACAGAAACAGGGTTGACATACGGAGGTAGATACCCCAAAAACCTGTTGGGTTTCCTTCGGTAAACCCAGCTGAAAACCCGGCATAAACCCAAGCACATAAAACCCACCCAAACCCAATCCAATTCTAGTTTCTTGTTCCACTTAAACTAATAAAATATTCAATCACTGCAAATTTTTGGATATTCAATGCTCTGGGAGTAGATCGAAACTCAGACAACCAACAGACTTTTCAGCTAAGGTTTAGGTTGGGTTTTTAAAAAAAACTCAAAGCACCGAACAAAACCGAGTAGGTTAGGTTTTTTCAAAAAAACCCAGGTTTTTGTCAACTCTGCACACAGCGAGCAGTCCTGGGCATCCATGGAGGTGGCTGACAACGATGATGTCCTGTGGTCGGTTACAGACCTAATATCATATGCTGAATATATTATTCCGTAACTATCTCGTGGAGTGGCGTGTGCCCCTAAGCGGTATGCTTTCCAAGCAGCCAAGGAAGTGCTGGTATGCCGTACCAGTCCGTACCATTTCGGATGAAGCCCTGGATGACAAAGTTGACACATGGGTGGCACAGATGGCAGTGTGTGGAATGAGAGTGGACAAGCGGACAGACGGTGGGACGGAGCAGACCCTTAAACACGGTCAGAAGATCTGTGGACATCGCGTCCAGTCGCGCCGCCAGTACTGTCCGTTGAACTGCCAATCCTCCTTGCTGGTGTGAGGATTCACGCACAGAGCAAACCACCTGCAGATACAATCAACAAGCAGCAAAAGTGTTAGATGGCTTGGCGGCGTAACAGCTAGCACGTTGGATGATCGACAGATTGTGGGTTTGACCCCCCGGTCGTGTTGCAATCAAGTGGTTACTACATGGACGGGTGACTATCTGCAAACAGGTAAACCATCAAGGCATATAACCAACACCAAGGACAACTCAGCCTTCCATCCCTCTTGGGAAGAAAAATCGAGCACCAATCTGCCTTGCTGGGGTTAAGGCAGGGCTCGTTCTAACAATGTATGATTTCATATGGAGATCGGTTCCCCCCCCAAAAAATGTACACACTAAAAGTTTCAATAAATTCCACCGACAAAACAAAGACCACCGATTTACGTCCCATCTGCAAATGGTAAAAGTCCTGAAAATAATTCAGGATCCACAGAAGTATCTGGATTGTCATAAAAATCTGGCTGTCAAAGTCATACTCCACCTCTTCAAAAATTCACCACATACACAATTAACTGCCTTGGCCTTGTGGCATCTGGCCTTGAGCGCATAGAAATTGGCCTCATGTCCTCAAAAATTCACAGTGCAATTAATATTCACAAACAATCCAGCCATCGATGCTCATCTCTGTTTTGTACTGGTGCTTACTTATAATGAATGAAAGCTGATAACAGTCCTGATGTTCATACATAACAAGTTGTTCTCTAACATGTCTGGTCTCAGTCTCATAAATTGTGGCCTTGGCCTTGACCACGAAAAATTTTTTGGGCCTCAGCCTAGACCTCAGTCCCATTCTTTCTGGCCTCGGCCTTATTCCCAGCTGGCCTCATTAACATGAATAACATCCATGCTACATATGTAGCATGGTTGGTAGCGTGGCGTAGTTGGTAATGCGTTTCGGCTGAAACGAAGTTACTCTACGGCGGGCCCGGTTAGTACTGCGATGGGTGACTGCCTGCGGGCAAGTAAACCATCTCAATGCAAAGCCTGCCAGCTAGGTCGACTCAGCCTTCTACCCTCCGTGGGATGGTAGAATGAGTAGTAACTCATTTATATGGGTTACGGAAGGTGGGGACCTTGGTACAGCTGACTGGGGTTGCCTAGCTGGCTGCTGCGCCAGCCTGTGTCTGCAGGCTGCACACGGTGGCCGTGCGGCTGGCGGCTCTGGTTAGTGACGAAAGCGCATTAGAGGCGTGCGCATGTTCACGACGATGCGCTATACAAATTGACGACCTTTACCTTTTTTTATATGTAGTAAATGCTGCTGTGCTTACCGCGGTGTAAACTCCTCGTGATGTTTCTTGCGGTCCTTGCGTGCTGACCGCTGCAGCTCTTCAATTCTATTCTTCTCAAAAGCCGCACCATCTGCACACACGTACAGAGCGCTGCTGTCAAATCAATCAGCCAGTAAAATGATCGGTCAATCGGTCAACAGGTCAATTGGTCAGTCTGTCAGTCAATGTTATGTCAATGGTCTATTGATCAATTACCGTAGTCCATAAGTCAATCAATTGCATGGTTGTTTAATCAATCAGTCGGTCAGCCATCAGAGAGCTATGGAGCATCACCTGCCATATGGGATCACATGGTGTTAGCTGCCACCCGACACAGGTAAACATGCCCCGCTTTAACCTCAGCCAGACAGGCCAGTACTCGATTTACCTACCCCAAAGGGATGGAAGGCTGAGTTGACCTTGGTGTTGGTCAATGAAGCAGTAAATACACAAAACAAACAATCAGTTAGAAGGCACTCGCGAGAGTGTGTCTCTGAAGTCAACTTTTACATCATAGTAATTAAAACACATTTTTGGTGAATTTGTTAGTTAATAATAAAACAAGTAACTACCGTGCTCTCTTTCGTAATCTGACTGCTACAGCATTAGCCATAACGTTTGCGGCTCTTGCCGTGAGCAAATTAATGAACTTAACTTGTAATGCAAATGCATAATATATACATAAATGTAAGTGGCACTCTGTATAAAAATTAAGAATGTGAAAATATGTCAGTAAAGTGTAAAAAAAAGTACCCACCAAAGTCGCCTTCCTCCATCGTCCGCATGTCAGGCCGGTACCGACTGTCGGTTGGGGCTATTTTTGCTCGTAAGCTGTCATCGATTTCATTCAGCATCAGAGCAAACTGAGTAAAACTGTAATACTACACATGCAGACAGACACAAACCCAAATAAGTGATTGCAATCCCAAGACTGATTTGTCAGTTACAGAATATTGGATTAAGAAATTTGTAATCCCGGGATCCCAAGATCCTCCCAAGCACTCGTTTTCAGAATTAGGTTACCGACTGCTCGTTATTTTAGTATCCCTAATAAACGTATTTTAATGCATAGGACATAGTAAGTCCACGTGGAAGATGAATCTGCAATGTAGGGAGTGACTGTGATTTAAAAAAGTACTATTTTAACCAATTTTTTTAAAACACAAAATCCCAGGATTGGAATGCTGAAAATCCCGAGATTCAGGAATGATGAAAATGGCTGAGTACTGGAGATCGCAATCACTAACTCAAGTACTTCAGTCACATGTTCTGATTTATGTTTGCTTATTTATCTCTCACAAATAGCAAATTACACTACAAACAGCAAGGTTGGAATGACCATCCATGTTATTTCAGCTGAGTTGCTATCACTGTCGCTACTATCACTAGCAGTTTTTATGTTGGCCATGTTAAAATGTAATGTATCAAAAAAATTACATCAGTGCAATAATGCTAGACCTCAACTGTCTAAAACCTGATACCGTAAGTTAATCTGCATCCCAAAATGCATTATTGACAACAGTTTAGTGGTAAAAATCCAGCAATGCAGAACACTGACACAGTGTGGAAACAATATCAGAGAAAAATGCATAAATGGAAACAAAGTCACTGGAGCACCACACCACATGCACAAATGTCTAGCCAAAAGGCGGTTGCACAACAACAAAAAATAAACAAAGCTGAACTTGCATTATACACTTCGCAAAATAAACTGAAATGAATTAAACCAAACTGCCAGTTAGTTTGCTCAGTACAGTCCATTCAATGCCAGTTCAGTTCAGATCAGTTCTGTTGATTTGAACATTCATCAGATTCCACTGAACTAGACTAAGATTTCAGTTCCCAACTAAACCGAGATTTAAGTTCAGTTTGGTTTGGTTCGGTTCTGTCGATTTGTACATGCCTGAACAGCAATGAAGACCACAAAAACTGCACAAGGTTAAATATTTTGTAAACTAAAAAGCGCTCGCGAGAGTGCATATCTCCGCCAAGCGAGGTAACTTAAACATTACTACTACCACTACTACACTTCTATTAATTTTTTCGCCAAATTCCACAAATGTCATTGCCATGGCAACAAGGGTCGATCGTGGTAGAATTAGATTGGCCTCATCCAGTAGCTCGTCCGCCAAAACCCCCAGTTACATGCAAAAATCTTGGAGATATCTCTTATAGAGAGCAAGTTATAGCCAATTTTGTCTCAAATTTTGTTGCCAAGGCAACAGGGATCGATAAGAGATAAATACAAAAAGGAAAGGGAGAAGTAAAGTGCCACTTCACAGCAAGGGAAAGGGAAGAAGTAATAACAGCAAATGCCAGCATTGCTGTTGTGCTGCAGAATGACGTCATTGCTATTATGACGTCATGCAGGTGCCGCTGCGTTATGAGTCATCATGTGCACGGACAGACAGACAGAAAAACTGATTACATAACCTCCACCAATGTTCAATACCTTCACCTTGGTGGAGACAACAATATTCTAGCAAACTGGTGCAGATGACTAATGGTGGTCGGTCACCTTCTCAGCATTATGTGGCTTCGGTGTGGCGACCCAGAGCAACCGTTGCCCAGGTAGGTTGAGGTCGCAGGAAGAGCCTTTGAGCGGGTAGCTAGTGTTGACATCGTCCAGGCCACCGATGGCTGGTTCACTCATTGTCTTGGGCAGCTGGTTACGTACTGGGGTCGACGTTGTGGACGAACCGTGTTCACCACTGCCCCGGTCCTATACACACAGCATTACAATAACATCCAGTGCCTAATTTGTACAGAAAAAAAGTGGCAAGACTCCACCATGGTCATTGGTCTGCCACCTTGATGTGGTGGTAGCACTTAGTGCTCCAAGGACCGGATTCAAAATTTGTAATTGAGAGGTATGAAGACAACTAAGAGCAGACCATTTGGCAGAACAACCATAATGCACGTTACCAGTGCTAAATACTGGTTACGTTTCAGTTTTGATGCCAGGTTTGTGCATTGGGCCAAACTGCTATGGCCTCAGCACTGAGCAGATGTAATAACCTGACCGGTAAGGTAAGGTAAAGAAGAAAAGGTAAGACAGCAGCAGAATGGTCAACTGAGGTGCCAAGTCTTTGGTGCTGATCGAGGGAATGGGGGCAATGAAAAGAAGCATCTCTCCTCAGCCAACTAGCAAAAAAAATTGCAAGCACTGCCCACAGATATTGATCATGCAGACAAAAATGCACAAAAATCTAAGTAATTTTGACCTTTGATCAATGACCTTGAAAAAATTTAGCTAAGTGCAGCAGTTCATCAGTTATCGTGTCAACAAAGAGAAAAGAAAAAAGTTAGCAGCAATGTCAAAAGCAATACTGCTGTCATTTGCATGGGCAGTGAAAACTTGTAGCTGAATCATCAGATCATCAGTAAATGGCAGATCGGACTATCTGACAATGTGCTGTTAAATAACACCACCTTGACTGTACTCGACTTTAATGACAAAAAATGTATAGAGTGCATTACAGATTTTATATTAGTACGTGCTATATAAACGTACACTTCACTTACTTACTTACTCGCTCTCAAATACTCACTGCCCGTATCAGTGTAAATGCAGCCTAACTGTAGCCCAACCAAATCAATGCTAATCAGTGCAGTGTAAACACACCCTGACAGAGAGTGATGTGGCTAATGCATTGTTCATGCTAGTTATTAAGATACTCACTCACTCAAATCGGTGTAAACGCAGCCTAACAAAAGCAACCTGCAGTCATATCAGTGTGAACACAACATAACTGAAGCCCTAAATCAGGACTAATCAGTGCAGTGTGGACACACCTTGATTGAACGTGAGGCGGCTGAAGAGGACGCTGATGCACTGTTTGTGCTTGCTCTCAAGTACTCGTCCCAGACGTCGATGTCGTATGAGAACAACGCTTCTATCCACTTGCCATAGAATGCTCGCAACCGAGTATTGCTGTGCAGTTCACAATGAAACATCAGCTTAGCAAATTAAGTCAACAAGTCAAAAGGTGCGAACAGCTCTTTGGAGTCGTTCATAAATGACGTCATGCGATTTTAAGAAAAAAATTGACGCCCCTTCCCCTTCGTCACATTTCGTCACACAACTCTGGACCCCCATCAAACATCCAACCCCCCTTCTCCGGCAGCCTGTAGTGTAGTGTATAGAGATGAGTTTCAGAATATCTAAATTATGATATATAAAAATTATATATGTTATCAAAATTGTCTACTGTCAGTATAATGCAAAAAAATTGCGCGAAAATCGGCTCAGTGTTCCAGAATGTTCCTTGGCCTAATCATCCTGTGACATATACAGTAAGTTGGCAATGTTAATTTGGCTGTCCATTTTGCCTTCCTGCAGATGTGACAAGCGTGACGTCACACATCCTTTAACACACCTACGTCACACAATGTCACAATAATGCAAACCCCCTCACTCCTCAAAGCATGACATCATTTATGGATGAGAAACCGATCGCACAGCTATAGAGCATCAACTGCCATATGGGATCACACAGCGTTATCTGCACCCCAATGCTGCCATCTGACGTTCACTGGTCTGTGGGGGGCTCCATTTTTGTGGAGCCCCTGTTTGGCCAAACAAGCTGAACATGCCTAAATCTACCTATGTTGGAGAAAGTTGCCAGAGAGACGTCGCTGAAATGTTATCATGGCAATAACAACAACAAAAAACATACTCAAGCATTCAAATACAACAACTACAAACTGCAATATCATACAAGCTAAACTTATTTTATAAGTTTAGCTTGTATAGATATTTATATCTATAAATATAAATATAGCTATTTAAATATAGATATTTAAATATAGATATTTAAATATAGACATTTAAATTTTTAAAAAATAACAGATTATTACTATCGGTCGACGAGGAAGCCATCGACTTTGTGCAAATCGCGACTGAACCAACCACATGGACGGAAGTTAACGACCGCCTTACACTTCGTCATGTGATTCGTCACCTCCATTGCACCATACTGTAACGTTTGCATTCGTAACAACAAACTCATTCTATCAATAGCTTAAAGCTGATTTTCAACCTATGCTTTCAGTTTACAGCTTTCTAACCATGGTTCCTACTACTCTGCAGAATTCATTTTCCCAGACTTTTTCCTGACTTTCCAAGACAAAATGAATCATTTTCCCTGACTAATTTGTTCACTCAGAATACCAATATCGGTTTTCAATCGCTTGCAATCGCACTAGAAACAAGGGCGGCAGAAAAATTTTAAAGTGGAGGTACAGATAATCTGCGAGCAAAGCAAGCAGAAAAATTTTGAACTGTTGAACAGTTAAGAATTTTTCTCTGCATTTCTGTTAACTTTTGCACCATGGAACTTTTAAATTCCCCGACTTTCCCTGACCCTCTGATTTTTCCCTGACTTGCCCTGACTGTAGAAACCATGTCTAAATGTTATTTTAAAACAAAATTACAGCAGTCTGGTGTATAGGTAAGAAGCTTGCATTAACTATCTCGACAACGAATAAAAAAACGCTAACAAAAAATAATTTTTCAGCAACAGTCTTGACTCAACTATACGTCACGTTCCATGGCAGTAAACTTTACGAGAGCAAGCTAGACGTCTTGCCCACATCAACAGCATTAGAAGACTGGCTTAAAGCTTAAAATGTGCGTTTAGCTCTACGGGAAACCCGTCTCAGAGCAACGGATTGTCACCTGGCATATTTGATCCCTGTAGAGTTACCTGCCATCTGACACAGGTGAACGTGCCCCACCTTGTATACTGTAACTGCATGCAAAACATAGTCCCTTATATTGTCTTATATATATTATATTATATTGTAAACAGTCGCCTATATTGTCAACATCAGAACAAAAAGCTAGACAATAGACATACGCACATGTTCAATCCACTGTTTTCCAACAATAATGTTATGTACACTGCAGTTTACGTTCTGCCACGAATATGCTTCGTTATGCCTGTGCACACAGCACATTAACTACAATATACAAATATAGTGTATACATAATTACATAAACAAATAAAAGTTTTGCATCAGCTCACATTTCAACTATTTTCCAAGAAAAATCATCAGTGGTAATCAACCATGCCCAATTTTATTTCAATCAGATTACGAGTTTCTGTTCTGTAAGAGGTCATTTTTGGCACTAGCATATAAACAAAGTGTCGCTGTTAACATAGGGCTTGAACTACAATTTAGCATGTGATACACCTTACACATACACAATGCATAGCAAAGCCGCAAAATACATCGACAATCAGTCAATATGTGATAAAATCATCACAAAAATTGTTTGCATGTCTTTGACTCAAAGTGAATAATAATAATCACAGGCTGAACAGTAGTTCAAGCCCTGTGTTAACGGCGACTTCTCTTTCTTATGGGAAAGCCAAAAATTCGACCCCCCACAGAATCAAAACCCC
>Ga0209367_1004535_pt1 | contig 19181 bp, 14 predicted proteins | sample WorMetLIZISLAND2_FD_187412 | JGI IMG/M metagenome (GOLD analysis project Ga0209367, IMG submission 187412) | Marine gutless worms symbiont microbial communities from Max Planck institute for Marine Microbiology, Germany - Olavius geniculatus... ...
CTCTGTCTTTCTCCATTCCTCTATCAAACGCCTCATTCAGCGTACTTTGAGACCCCGTAGGGGGCCTATAAGACGTTATGGGATCACCGGGAATTTTCGGGAATTTTGTGTAGTAGCGGGGGGGGGATTTTTAGCTTTCCAAACGGGAATTCCTGGTGGCCCTGCTTTCAGTCGCCCATACGACTTTTACGAATAAACCTCTTATGATCATAAAATAATATACCCTGGTAATGATGTGGTGATATATAAAGTGCAATCTCAGGAATCAGGATTGATTTCTCAATTCCAGGATCCGGGATTAGGAAATCTGATCCAGGCATTCCGTTTTCAGGATTAGGCTTAAAGATTGGTTTATATTTCTACCACTGGACTTATGTCATGCATAGGATGCAGTAGCCTCTAACCAGTAGGTACCGTAAAACTGCTAATACAAGCCGGGGGTCTGAGACTGATGTTTTAATAGAAGCTGGGTTTCTAATAAAAGCCGGGTCTCCAATACAAGCTGGAGGTCAAAGTCAAATGTTCTAATAGAAGCCGGGGTCTTCTATTAGCAGATTTACCGTAATTAAGTCCGAATGGTAGGGAGTGACCACCGTAAAACTACTAATAAACACCTCCAGCATTTATTTTTACATTTGACAAAAAACCCTGGTGTTTAATAGAAACCCGGCGCTTATTGGAGACCTGGCATGTACATCATGTACATCATGTATCATGTACAATTTAGCAAAATACTGGTACCCATCAGTCATTGAAATTGATGCTTACAATCTCTCCAAAAAAATTTCAGATTTTGTCAATCTTGTTATTTTTGCATGCCTATTGAATGCTCATTATACTAACCACCGCCAATCTCTAAATATCCAGTATCATCACTATTCATGGGCCCACACTGGGCCTGTTCTAGTGCATCCTACTTATAATATCGTCGACCATTAACAGCACTTACGCATCATAGTGAAGTAACCTGTTGTAACTGGTCTCTGTAATTTGAAAGTCTCGACTTGTCTTGTTTGTCTTGACCATAAGTTATCCGATTATTCTGAGCTCCAACTTCGAACTCTCTCACATACCGGTATTCTGCACAGTGTTGGTATATGTCAAGATATCAGCAAAAAGCTAACCTGGTCTCTTATTTGTAGTACCGGTAATTTAGAAGTGGATTTTGTTTTTATCATTAGTGGACTTTTGTGTTGTAAATTAGGACTGGTTTCTTTACATTGTTTCATACTATTGAAAATTATTGTGCATTGAACATACTGTGCAGTCTCAGTAAAGGTTTTTTCTTAGTGTTTTTTTCAACTGTACTTTTGCAAGGCCCACAATTTCATAATTACACAAATAGGGGTCTATATATCAGTATATCGTGGCTAGTACACGACATCTATTTGAGACCAGGCAGTTATTGGAGACCTGGCAATTATTAGAGACTCGGCATTTATTTGTACATTTGACTAAATATCCCCGGCGTTTAATGGAGACTTGGTGCTCATTGGGGACCCGGCCTTTGTTGGAAGTTTTACGGTCTGACTATGAAAGTGCAACTTAACAGTGCACAACATATACTCTTGCACGTATGAAATATTTTGTTACATGGCTATAATTGTTATTTTTATTTAACTGTCAATAAAGTGCTTAACAAATTTTTAAAATATCAGGATTGGTACACTCTCAAATTTTGGGATTTGGATTAGGGATTGGCTAAAATAGTCGGGATCTCAAAATTTGGAATATTGGGATTACATGTATTGCATGCTGCATCACATAATAATAAGTTTATTGTTTGCTTTTAGATGTGCTAGAAGTTTGAAGAATGAAGATAACAGCTTCACAGCTTGTTTTGGCTGGTTTTGTTTCTCTGCTAGCTATATTTTGGATGAGAACAGTTCTGTTGTATGCTCTGCTGATATGCATTATACTGATTTCTTCTTGGCTTCTCGGCCTACTTATGTATCTTCAGTTAAGTCTAGTTTCTCATCCTGTTGATGGCTTGTCTTCTCCAGTCCATGATAATAAGCAGTCTCTTCTTCACAGTACACTGGTAAGACTTGACTCAATATTACCATTAATTTATTTATTGTAATGTTAAATTGAAAACCTAGAATCATAAATGTGTTGGTTAATATGCAGTACCACACATACGTCTGTATATGATATTGCGAATTAACTGCCTGATGAGGTGACTGCTTGTGACATTTGTTATGCCAGTGTTGATTGTAGCATTTGAGAGCAGTGTTAATGTGGCATCTCTGGAACTGCAGTCACCTCAAGGTAATCGCATTCTCTCTTCAACCAGAAGTTGGACACTGGCCTTAGGACATAGGCAGTATGGTCAGCTTTCCCTGACAACAGCTGAGCTTCTTGTCTGGACTACCAATACACCATCTGATAGACTGATATTCATATATTTGTATCTGTGTGCATGTAGTTACGCGCTATTGTGGCTAAATGGTGCATGAGAGTGCTTAGGTTGCTATTGATCACTAATAAGAAGCGGCGCATTGACTTTCGAATGACATGAAAATCATCGACCTTGGATGACCTTGAAGGTCCGTACTGCAACAGGAACTGTATAGGCTGTAGTGCATTTTCCCTAGCGACAGCTGGGCTTTCTTGTTTGTTATTGTAATAGCTTCTTATTATGGATAATGCTACTGTTGCATCTATAGCATTTTCTGTAGCATAACGTAATTGTAATAGTAAAATATTGTGGTTATAGTCAAGGTTGGGGCATCGAGAACTAGAGAGGTCATCATCATTGTCGGAGTTGAGTCGTGGTTTGAGTGAAGCCGTGGAGCAACTGATGCAGCTGATCATTCGTGACTGTATAGTTGTCTGGATCAGTGATGTCACCTCCGACCAGACTCGCATCAAGCACCTGCTCATGTTTGTATTAAAGTCTGTTGCTGTGTCTTACCGCTAAGATTATTAGAACTGCCAATATTTTCAATTATGTATGCGTATAATAGAGTTCTTACAATTTTAGTTTTAGCCCATTTTTGTTTTATTTGTGTTTCTGTAAAGGATAAACTTTTTTTTTTTATTATGTGTTTGTGTGCATTCTGCCTGGAAAGGCCATCCCTGAAATGACCTATACTGTGTCGGACGGGCGTTAAACCCTACTCACTCGCTCACTTACCTAACACCATACCTCACTGTCTTGTTTAGTTCTGATGATAGCTTAAGGTGGTAATGATATCATTCTTTAAAAAAATCTGTGCTTTCGGTCTCCGTACATCCTTAGAAAAAGCCTGCATAATGCACATAAAAAGTTTTTTGTTGGACCGTCAAAAATATTAGTGGAGTTTTTGATTTGTTTTCAAAGTTTTACTTAAAAAGCTGTTCACACCTAGTCTGTAATGCTGCAGTGTCTTTGCTTCAGTTCTCATTTGGCATGTTGGTTGTTTTCGTTGAGTTTTGCATAACATTACATGGAATGTCACATTATAAAAATAAAAATTTGAAAACAATTTTCTGCTTTTTTCCATCACTGATTTATTGCTTGCTGCAGCCAAAAGCACAGAAATTTTTTAGGCCTGATTGAGATTTTTCTTCTTTCAGTGGTATGCTGATTTAAGCCCAAATTCCATTACGCCGATTTTACGACAAAGTCTGCAACATAGTTCGTGACAAATACACAGATCATTAAAGTTCGCGACACAAATCACATCGACTTTCATGATTTGTGACGCGGACTTTCGTGATTTGTGTCTGTGACAAAGTCCGCATTACAGTGACACCAATGGGTTTGTCGCAGACTTGTCATGGACTTTGTTGCAAACATCTCGACATGTTGAGATTGTTTTTGTCCGCGACTTTTATGTTTTGTGTTCGCAACTTTCCTCGTCGGGAAGTTTTGGTGAAAGTTGGCGTAATGGAATTTGGGCTTTATCAGGCTTATGAGAGTCTCATCTTAGTCTCTTCCAAACACTCCTATCTTCAGCCGCTTTTTTCAGATCAGTGTAAATGTCATTTTTTATCAAGTCGTCTGGCATTTGTATTTGTACTTTTCTTCTTGTATTTTTCCTAACATCAACAGTTTATTTTGCCTGAGACACAATTTCAAATGAGATCTTTTTATGCCAGGATAGCTACTTACTCCAGACTGGCAAGACCACATAGTTTCAGACCAAGACAACAGCTTTAAGTTTTGAGACCGAGAACATTTTGTGAAAGTGAACTTTCTGGGATTGTTGAAGCAGTAACTTAACAGGCTATATGCCTTTCACATGACCACATAATATACAGTATATAATTTGAATTTGTTATAAAAATCATACAGTGTTCAGACAAAAACACAGAAAACATTGCGAACTCTACCCAGCACACATTGCGTTTAGTACGTACCGGTAATTATTTGCTGAGCATTACATGTCTGTTTTTACATGTGATACCAGCTACTGCTTTCAGCTCATCTTAGCCATCGCAATTCTGTCTGTCCGTCCGTCTGTCTGTCACGTGGGTGGATCAGTCAAAAATGGTGCAAGCTAGGATCACCAAATCTTCACCGTCGAGTGCCTGGAAGACTTTAGTTTCAGGAACCATAAAGCTTTTCCATAAATTCGAAAGGGGATCACCCCGAACAAAAGCGTTAAAGAAGAGGGGGGTGGGCCAAATTTGTGATTTTTGGCCAATAAGTCGCTGTATCTCAGTAACTGTGCGAGATAGGGCCTAGGTTACTATTAATCACTAATAGGAAGTCGTTCACTGGCTCTCGATTGACGCCGTATTCAATGACCTTGAATGACCTTGTACGCCAAAATAGGGGGTTTTATGGATTTTTGGCGATTTCGGGCTGCAGCACAGGTCTATATCATTCACAAGATGGCGCCACGGAACTATCGTAGAGAATTTGGTATTTGTATATTAACTTAGCGTGAACACCCCAGTTTTCAGCTAAACTACTGAACCGGAACTGCTATAGGCTTTCGCACATCTCGTGAGCATTATCTCAAATTTCTTGTTGATACATGACCTGTAGCAGTGGTGTACAGGAGTGATATCTGGATGGCTGTCAACAAGTTCAGTCGTCGTGTTGCATCACTTGATAAGACCATGTTTCTAACTCGCAATGTTGTTAACGTGGTCACAAAACATTTTCGTGATATTCGCCGTGCTGATTCTAGGTGCACTTATTCTATGTTGTGAAGTTTAACAGTTAATTGCTTTGCATATTCGAATAATGCAGTTGTGTGGACAAAATGTGTTGTCTAGTAAGTAAGTCAGTAAGTAAAATGTAAATTTATATAGCACATAACATTAGCCTCTGATGCACTTGTCTCTTTGTAAGTAGAGATTGTTTTTTCCAAGAGATGAGGATTTGTCTCATGTAGCAATTGGGTTCCTTCTGTTATTGTTGCCATAGAAATTTTTATGGTTGTTTATACTGAAGATATACATATTTTTACAAATACAATAGAAACAGCAACAGTCAGCAGGAGGAGAAATGTTTATAATTTGCATTTTTTTCGTATTTGCATTCAATTATTTTTATGCACTTAATGATACAACTCAGCATGATGTTGTTCCAGTGGACTGGATGTATTCATTTTTCCCCGAGTCTGTATGTCATGGGCAAATAAGTCGAGAGGATTTAACAAAATTTCTGCTATTTGACATAACAAGATGCTCATAGTGTTTTGGTTATTTACGAAATTGTAAATACTGATAGTTTTTAGCATCTGATAGTTTTTAGCATTTTCATTTCAACTGTTACTGTCTCTATTTTGTTCACTGTGTTCTGCCGCATTTGGCAAAATAAACTTTGTAAACTTTTGTAACTTGGATTAATTTTGGATTGAGAACTGGAGTGCTTATAGTGCAGTAATTGGTATTGTTTAGCCAAGAAGGCACTGTACCATTTAATCTGCATCCCTGCCTTGAGAGTGCTGAATCTGAGGCTCAGCATCTGAGACTTGTGTCAGAAACATTTATCAACAAGTTGCTTCCTTCATCGTTCACTGCAAATGCTTTTGTACAGAATCTGTTACGAGAGATATTTACCTGCAAAGGTGAGTACATGTTACTCATAAAAAAATTATTCCGTCTTCTACTTTGTTTGAAGACACGGTTGCATTTAGTGGAACAGTGGAACCGGGTAATTTTATCTTTTTGAGCAGATTTTGTAACGCCACTAACGACTTGTCGTTTTGACTTCACAACCGAACAACCACTCATTATTCATTGAGAATTTTTACAGGTATGGGCAGATGATGGATTTATTATTTTGACTTAATGTTATTGTCTGATTTTCTACACACATGTTTATAAAGGTATAAAGGTACTTTTAAAATTCCTAGTCGAAGATTTGCTAGAATAGAAGTCCAGTTTAGATGGACTCGACTTCAGCTGCACTAACAGTGTGATTAAAACAAAATGGAATGGCTTTTTTGCAAACCACAAGACTTCAAAGATAGATACAGATATCAAATGCTGAACAAAGTAATTTTTGCTAGTGATTAAGGTTGTTGATTATAGTTAATACTTGCAATATTGCTACAAAGCGTGTGTGGGATTTGAACCATTAAATTTGAGTCGGTTTTACCATAGCATTTATGATAAATTTGATTTATTATATTCATTGTGATGGTGTCGCGTGTTTCGCAGTGTTGAAGCCTGCTGTTGACCTTGTGTGCGATCCGCATTATCTCAACAGTAAACTCTACGGTTGGTTGGCATACAAAGAGCACCTGGCTGCAAAGGCAAAGCGGAAATATCTGTATGCAGCAACGTACGAGCTCTTCATGGAAATGATAGAGCAGTGTGAGGACATTGAACAGCTTAAGCATATCAGGTTTATTCTTCGATTGTTGATTATTTTAGATTACAGACTACCTCTTGACTAAGTTCTGTTGTTAGTCTGTTTCTGAGAATTTTATGCTTATATGATTTTTTGGTTTTATGCAGCCATTATAATATACTGCATTATGATTCTTGTCCATCTGTCTTATTGTCCCATGTCGGCTCGATCGTAACCTAAACAGGAAAAGCCCTGCTAATGCAAACGGGAATGCGCAACAGCGGTGCATGTTTGAAAGCCCAGTAAAACAAAGTCTAAGTCAGTCGCCAGAGGGCGCCGCACAACCGGTGGCAAATTATCTATAATGTTTCTACTTGTACTTACCAGAGGGCGCCACCTGTCTCGCTCAGCCAATGCCAAATCGACTGAAAATCACAAATTTTTTCCACCCCCTCTCATTTAGCATCCTCATTCGGGGTGACCCCCTTCGAATATATGGAAAAGCTTTACAGTTCCTGAAACTAGAGTTTTCCAGGCAGCCGACGGTGAAGATTTGGTGATCCTAGCTTGCACCGTTTTTGACTGATCCACCTGTGTGACAGACAGACAGACAGACAGAATTGTGATGGCTAAGATGCACTGCAGCAGTAGCTGCTGTTGTGCATAAAAAGTAGGTTTGGAAAGACCAAAATTGGCATGAGTGTTTCGCAGGACAGGATTAACTCATAGATGTTAAAAACATTTTTTGTGTTTTTTATAGAAGTTAAAAAACATGTTTTTGTGTTTTTTTCAATTTTTTCAATGTTTTTTATTTTTTGTTTTTAATTTTCAATGTTTTTTAACGTTTGGCAACCTCGGCCTCATATCAGATGCTATCTCACATGCCGATTTTAATCGCATATTGTATTGGTATGAAAAAAGATCATCAAACATTGTTGAATTTTGCAGTTCTTGCTGGAAAATGGCAAAAAACACACCCTTTCATATTAAGTCGCCTGTAAAAAATTTTCATGGTCGAGCCAATTGGGGGGAGGCATCGCATCGTGCCCCTCCCCTCTTAAATACGCCACTGCTTATCATAACAAACACTGACAACGAGCTTCTTAGGAATGTCAACATCGATGACCTTGAATGACCTTGAATCCCAAAAATAGGGGTTTTAGTGATTTTTTTTCCATTTTTGGCTGCAAAAGAGTGAATTGCGATGAGATGGGTGGAGATAGACTAATATTAGCTGCGAACAGGAACTGCAACTCCTATAGACTCTCACGCATCTCATTAGCTCAGATTTCTTGTTAACAACTCACAATGCCGTTATGTGTCAGATACGCAGTGATATCAGAGTTGATGCAGGCGACGTTTGTCAAGGAGCAGCATCATTCTCGATCTCCAGCTACCAGTGAGTCCTGCAGCTCAGTGCACAACTTATGAAACTTTCAAGTCCTGTTTTTTTGCTGCAGGGCTGATTAATTCTGTTTTTATTTTTAATCAGCCACTGAATTAATCAATAAAAATCGCTTGCTGAAAGCAGCTATTACTATGATCTACAAAAATAAAAAATAAGTAAGCACAGGCTGAAAAATTGATACAGTTAAGTAGATTAACTGCCCCACCGAGGTCAGCCACCTTGCCATGATGGTGGGGCTTAGCACCGATGACCCGAAAGATTTCTAAAATCTGGAGGCGAGGGCAACTAAGCGCTGACCAAACTTGTGTAGGCAGATTGCTACACGTTACCTCTTGTGCTGGTTTCGGCTTCACAGCCGACTACAGCTTTACAGCCGTCTACTTACAGCTTCACAGCCGTCTACTTACGGCTTTACAGCCGTCTATTTACAGCTTCACAGCCGTTACGGCTTTATGGCCACTACCTGTAACCTTCTGGTTACATTCGGGGACATGCATTGGACCGAGCTGATTCGGCCTCGGCCTGGGCAGGTGTAAGAGCTCGTCCACCCCGGAGGTAAGGTAAGGTAAGGTAGATTAACTGCTAAATAAAAGACAAATGTCTTAATCATTCTTGACCAAAAGAAAGACAAATTTTATTAATAAGTCATTGTGGCCGTCATATGATATTACATTTAAGATGACATTTCTGCCGTGGCCAGACACCACTGAACAGGAGAAACAAACGTTTTTTGTTCCACATAATATGTAACGGAATGAGTTTATGGCAGCTTAGGCTGAAGTCATTATGAAAGTGAAATTTGATAATTTGATAAGATAGTTTAGTATTGCATTTTTTAGTTTGAATTGCTTTTGTGCCTTTTTTCAGTCTGTCTAGGTTTTTAATCACATTTTGATGTGACTGAATGTGTCATCTGACGAAGAGAAAGTCATTGCATGCAAGAAAAGAATGACAAGCACTAGTGATGTTGCATTGACTGGATTTCAAAGATTGATACTTTAATTTTTTTTCAAATTGGTTGCTTGATTTTTAAGAGTCTAGTTGTGGTGTGTTTTTGATAGACAAAACTGCATTTTCAAAGCGGCTGAACAAAGTGGACATGCTCAACTCCCGAGATCTTGGCCGATACATTAACCAGGTTCTGCTGATGTCATTTGTATTGTCTTTTGATAGTAATATATGTAAAAATTTTACCAGTTTACAACTGTGTGTAAGGACGATGTGATGACATCAGTCCTCTAAAACAGCAAAAATCATTTGGATAACCTTAGATGGGGCTATGCATATGGCGTCCTTACAAGCTGACTTTAGTTGATAATCACTAGCATAGTCTTAAGTCGTAAAGAGTAACTGACTCCAGACAAAGCTGGAAATGGTGGATAAACTGGTCGTGTGTTGTCTGCGTGCAGCTGAAATGTGCCAAAGCATTGTGTGCAAAGAGGATGCAATATATTGGCGGCTCTGAGTACAGCTGCTATGTCGACTCCAACGAAGTTCCCTTTGAGACAAAGGTTTTTGCTCTCAATTTATTTTGCATCATTTTGCGGTTTTTCTAATAGACCATACTACTGGTTTTGACTGTCTGTCCCTCCATTCCTTCATCTCTTGCCATTTGTCATGCGCTTCTACCTCAAAGCAAAGGGCATAAAAACAAAATTGGTGACCAGTGGCTTCTATCTCTTCAAATCTGGAATCGAAATCGGGCGCAATTTCTCCCCCAGTTTGGGGCTGAGGTTCCGCCCAATTTTTGACTTAAGTTTTCCCCTCCATTTTGGGCTTCTTTCCCCTCTAGGGAGAAAGTTTTGTTAAGATTGTTTGATTGAGAAATAGGGGGAAGTAAAACAATAGGGGGGAGGAGTTTTGTTAAAGGTGCAAATTGAAAAATAGGGGATAAGTAAAAATAGAGCGAGTTCTGTTAAGGTGTAGTTTACCCAGTGAAAAATAGGGGGAAGTTATGATCTACAACCTTATCAAAACTTCCTTCCCAATTTTTCACTGGGCGCAAGCTGCACCCACCAGGTATAGGGATAGAAGTTACTGTTGGTGACAGATAATGGTCTTCAGGTCAGGAGTAAGTTCCACATGCCAATTTTGAATTTTCAGCCCAATAGGTCAAAGGTCAAAGTTGCAGAATGTTAAAACTTTGGGAAAATGATGCATACATAATATGTGATGTAGATATTTACTTCTAGCCAGCATGCTGCACACTAAGTGTAATGACATATTTTCTACTTTTTCTACTTTTTGCATCATCTTTGTTGAACTTGAGTGAAATGTAAATATTACAAAGTTTTACTCTTTTGCAAAACATTACACTAACCAGTGAAAGACCACAACATTCTAGAGATGGAAAAAAGATTGATAGAAAAAATAGAGTGCAACAGCTACCACACTCACTGCTGTTTATTTTCTGATTTAAAGATTTAATTCTTGCCAAGTTATTTTTATTGCTTGCACAGTGAAGTTAAAAAGAAGACAGTCAAATATGTTGAATAGATTTCAATTTTTTAGTTTGGCATTGACGTTTATGTTTTTGAAATCTTGTGATTTCACATGAGTCTGCATTTGTGTGTGTCTGTTGAATTGTGTGCTAGACAATTCCGTTCACAGATGTTCTACAGAATAATGATACTAACCAGCTATTTGTCAGATTTCTCAGCCGAACAGAAGACACTTTACTTTTGAAGTCGGTTTTTTATTGTGTCATATTTGCTTAACATGTGCAACAAATGCATATCTTTTTTAATGCCTGTGTTCCAGGTGAACTTGGGTCTGCCATTTACCTCTTGATTTTTCTCCATATTTCTTTCTCATTTAAGCATCCTCTTAAGGGAAACAAAAACAAAACTTTTCATGTGCTTGACATCATTCCAGTAGGTTTTCTTCAGACTTCCGTCATCATTACATAGTGCTTGATGCAAGTGAACCATATAAGCAGGCAACCAGTCAACTCAGCCTTCCATCCTTTGCGGGTAGGGAAATTGAGTGGCTGCGCTTAAGGCCAGGGCACGTTCACCTGTGTTGGGTGGCAGGTAACGCTGTGATTCCATGTGACTCTGGAGTGGTTTTCCATGCAGAACTTTCTTAAGCTTTTCCCGGATTTCCTTCATTATGTTCAAATAGTTAATCTGCTATGATTTTCATCCAGGTTTGATTCTGAACACCAGTTCTGTGAGCTAGGGGCCTATGCATTTATTTCTTTACTCGTATTTGCTGTAGTTGATGCATTAACATCATGTGTTGTTGTACGATGCAGTTTTCCAGCTAACTGTGTATTAAGTTAAGGATTAATGCATGAGCAAATGTTATTTGTGTTCATACATAGATGTGCTGTTAGTTGGTGTACAATACATTTGCATCAATTAATTACATGTGCTAATTGACTTATTGTTATCTGCGTTACTTTGACAGTGCTCACCAATGTTTGTAAGACAGTTTCTTTGTTTTTTTGTTAATTGCCTATTTGCTTAAGATTATCAACAAGTTAATGGATTGATGCATCTGTGTGTAGGTTTTATCAGGCAGTTGAAGGCATGAAGCATGTGGTAAGCACACTTATCGTTTTTATGGCATGAGATAGAACGATGTTCCGGTTATTATCGGTCGATAAAATTTCATTTGTGGTATTTCTGTTATGCATGTTTTGCTTACATTTTCATGGATAAAACTAAACTGGTTAGCTATAAACTGGGCTTGCACGATTGGTCACGGGTAAACTGTACATGGTGCATGGTGATTTTCATTTTACACATGTTCAGTATAAGCACCTGTTCATAAACTGCATTTTTTGGTAGTGTGTTTTTTTTCTATTTCCGGCACTAAATTTCTACAAAGTTTGCGTGTGGACATTGATTAAAATGTATGTAGGCTGTTGTGTTAGTGGTCGATTCATTTGCATGATGGTAATGTGTGCGGCCTACCTTCGGATCAAGGACGGCTAAAGGCAAGGCAAGGCAGATGTGAATTGTGCACAATAAATGACTGATTTGGTAGAAAAAAACGTTGTGGTAACTGTGCGTGTTGTGAGATTTTTGCTGTTTTATATATAGACATGTCAGCGAGATGCTGCATGCGATGTTTACTCTGCCTACATTAAGCCACGTTCAAGTCCAGTTCGACTGCATCTCAGTCGGAAGATAATTGCCGATATGGATCAGTTCACTCAGGGAAACAAGGTCAGTTCATACTGTGTTGTTTCTTTTTTTCTGTGCTGTTTTGTGTGGTATAAGCCGGCCACACAATAATTTTTGAGCACATGTTAAATTGTTTTTACCATATCATTTTGTTATTTTGCAGATGCAAGTGAGAATTTTTCAGCTCTTTGCAGCATTATTCAACTGCCGTCATTTCTACTCTACGTTGATTATTATATCGCCGCACTTGGATATTTAAGAGTTATTCTTTCAAGGCTTCAAAACTTTTGAGTTTAAGGCTAAGAAAGAGTTAAAGGTTTAACCCTGAGACCAAGACTTTGACAGTAGGATCTCGATACAGCTGGAGATCAAAAATTGGAGACTTCAGTCTCAATGAATTTTAGCGCATCATACTGTTAATGGTTTTATTCATATTCCTGTGATGTTGATTGCTCAGGGTCGAGATGTGTTCTATAAAGCACAGGAGAAGATCTATCAAGTACTGGAAGAGAAGTTCTATCCGGCATTTCTTCTCAGTGATTTGTTTCACTCTTATACGAAGAAGAGGAGAAGCAGTGGTGAGATAGGAAAGTTGCTGTTTTTTGGTCATTAAAAACAGATTGCAGTATTTGTCAATTTTCTTAACGTTGTCAGATGGGCAACACAAAGGTATCTTGCTAATACGTAGCATCCATATTACAGCAGTCTCCGAAGCTTTCTGAAGGTACCTGACAAGACAAAAACTGGAATTATGCTGAAAACTTGACAATTTAGAAGAGGGGCATTTATCCCCCCTTTGACACACTACGCAAGCCCCCACCCCACATTTCCCTTACCAATGTTTAACTCCCACGTCGACTCAAACTCCTCTCACGTCAAAGCTTAGTCACGTGTTGCATTGCCCCCAATACAGATGATGATATCCTTACTCAGGAATTTCTGTAGAAAATTTTCCAAGGGGGGAAGGGGTTTAGACGTTGACATCGAATGAATAAGGAATGGGAGGGAATATTTTCTTTCCCAGCATATTATAGAATTTGCGTGGTGACCACTGTGGGATTCCCTATTGGGGTCTGGAGCAGAGCACCGGCCGAAAATGAATTTTGTGCATTTTTAGCCTCGCAAAACACACATCTGGTTGCATTCTAGTGGAACGATGACTGCCCCTCTCCCTTTAGAAGTCCTAATATTTTCCCCCCTTGAGAGAAGTAATGCCTTTTGAGCGTAGTCTTCAATGGACGCAGATGCTCCTGAATTAGAACTATCAGTAGTAGCAGTAGTTGCAGCGCAGTATTTGCATTGTACTTTTATTGTTATTATTTTTTTGGTTTGACTTTTGTTATCATATCATTATTTTTGCTAATGTTAATATAATGGGATATATTATATTATTAATTACTGATACTTTTAAAGGCACTGAATTTTGCATTCTCTGTTTTACAAGTAAGTAAGTGTGTAAGTAAGTAAACGTTTATAGTGCACTCAAATGTCAGCTGAGTTGGTCGAATCTGCCGCACTTTACAGAAGTTACAAATCGCTATAGACTTCTAAGACACAATCTAGTCAGTGATCCGTTAGGTCTGTCCTTTAGAGAGACAGAGATAGAGAAAAAACTCAGAAAGCAAAGACTTGGTGATAAGATGAGTTTTCAGCCGAGCATGGAAGACAGTGTAAGATACTACAATTTTATCTTTTTCTTGATTTTTTTTTCGTTTTCTAACTTGTTCCATTTTCATAATATCACTTTGGTTTTAACAGTTTTAGTTTATTTAGCTTGCTTGTTAGATTAACTTCACAGTTTGCCTGTTGGTTTCTAGTGGTGACTGAAGGTTATGTATCATATCCTAGTATCATAAATCTCACATCAATTGTATCTGCAGACGATGCAGCAGATGATGGTGGCACCGACTTCATAATGACATCGGCTAGTTCTCCGGTGGACAAAGATGACAGGCGTGACATAAACATTACGTCACATCTGACGTCAGTGACACATGCGCTGGACGAAGTCAAGGAGCGAGTAGCGGTTTTTAGGCCATCAGATGACAAGACAGATGGCAGCAGCCTGGGTTGTGCTGCATTCATCGCTGATGCTGTAAGCAGGAGTGTTAAATGCTATAGCTTTGCATAGGAAACTTATCTCAGAGCTACGGAGCGCCACCTGCTGCATGGGATCACAGAGTGTTGCCTGCCACCTGACACAGGTGAACGCGCTTCACCTCAACTTCAGCCAGATAGGCTGGTACTCGATTTACCTAGCCTGGAGGGATGGAAGGCTGAGTTGACTTAGGCAACTGGTTACATATCGAGACGGTTTACCTGCCCGCAGGCAGTCACCCATCAAAATACTTACTCGACCCGGCATAGAGTAACTTCGTTGATCGGATGAAGCATGTTACCGCTACGCTAAGCCACCAACTCCAGTGTCTAGTTCAGTTTGAGTGTCTGAGTGTTCAGTTTGTTTGTCTAATTCTGATCTGCATTCGTTCACGTAGAGATAATGATCACAAATATTCACCACAATTAGAATACGATGCTGTCCCAGCCACATGTCCGCACAACTTTTGCTTCCCACAGTTTTCGCATTGCAGCCCTCACAGTCTGGAACTCACTACCCTCTAGCATTCGTAGTTCTACCTCTGCAGACACTTTCCGCCGCCTCCTTAAAACTCGCTGCTTCCAGCAGGCCTACTGCTCCCCCTAGCAGCTCAGCCAAGTGCCTCATATTCGGTCTCTGGCTGACATTGTGCACTTTAAATGTGCAGCTACTTACTTACTTACTTATTATGCAGCCGTCCATCTAGAACTGTGCATGTAACCATAACGCTGAATTTTGATTTTCTGAACTGTTGAAAATTTGCACACCATTTGGAGCGTTTACACCAGTATTGATTTTTCTGCAACATTTAGTTTTCGAGTGAAGAACCCACGTGGGACAGGTGGGCAGACGGATGGGCAAAGCCTGTCATGCTGCCTGTTAGGATATCTGCATAATGACTAGGGCCCCTCAGTTTTCCACAGGCCGCGGAATTTCGAGCCAAGCCACATAATTTGCCCTTTTTCCATGGAATTTTGATATTACTGCTTAATTTTGCAGAAGTTAAGAAATCTCCGATGATTAGTGCGATTGTCGGCTTGATAACGTAAGTAGACGAACTACATCACAAAGAAAAATTCAACTGCACTGCCAAAAACTGCGTCTCTATTAATAATTGCCATCGTATACAGCACAGTCGTAAATAAACACAATGCGACTAATTCACAAATTGCACTTTTTAAAACAAAAAGATCGATAATTTTCTTTGTATGTTGCCATGCCAGCCTTCAAAAACTGAAATATTTTTAACAGAATAAAGCTTAGTTTATGCACAAACGGAAGGCTGCGGTAAGCCACGGAATTCGGACAATTTTGCCGTGGTGAGCCGCGGAATTTTGTGAAATGGCCCGCAGAATTTGGCAAAATTTTCCGTGGAAAACTGTGGGCCCTAATAATGACGATGCTACTGAGGACATTGTCTCTAGTGCTTTCATCCTAGCATAGCCATTACAGTGTGGTTTGGCTTAGTCAATTAATGTCATTTATCACGTCAGTGAAGCTAATTAATTTTGGGCCACCACCCAGATTAGTATTTGGATGATTGATCGTCAGCAGTTGGGTAAACCATCTTGGTATGTAACCAGTCACCAGGTCAACTCAGCCTGGCCATCCCTCCATGGGTATTTGCAATGAGTACCAGCCAAATCCGGCACACCGCGTGATGCACTAGCCCCAGTGTGTGAGCCTTATTGCTCAGGAATGACTTTACGTAGCCATTGCAAAGTGTTTGCATATTATTGTTTAGGCAGGTAAGATGCGTGTTGTGTTTACCTGTGCAGCCAGACGAGATGTATCGTGACGAGGAATTCACGGAGCTGTTGAGCAGTCAGCAGAAACTGGAGTTTCACATCGACCGAACACAGACCTGGCTGTCTCACCTTGGCCGCTGGAAGGCACACATTCTACATGCCGATGTCAGACATTTGCCATTGTTTGTTTGTTGTGATTACCTTATCTTATATGTGCATCAGAACGTGCTGGTTTGGTTAAAATTATCAGACCTGTGGAAATTAGCAATTAATTAATAGATTAATCATTAAAAATTTAGTTGATTAATTCTTTATCAATTAAAATTTGATTGTTATCTTGTGATTAAGAACAGTGTTATTATTATCATTCTGCATGGTAGATAAAAATCTGAATCAGTTAACGGTGTGTTTTTGTCTGCTGTGAGCAAGGTTCAAGAGACGGACAATGGTAAGGCAGTTGTATACTTTGCAGTCGTTATAAGTCTGCAGGATTCGCCCTCATCATCATCATCATCATCAGCAGCAGCAGCAGCATCGAGTCCATCTCCATCTTCGACTGATAGAACGCTTGCCTGGGTCGTCTCACGCCAGCCACAGGACTTCCTTGCTTTGCATCAGCAGTTGCTTAAGGTCACTTCTCTCATTTTTATGCTGTCATTTTTCGGTGTGTTGTTCAGGAGACAGTTCTAAGATTCCCCGAAATTCAACAAAATATTGACACCTTTACTAGCATTGGGTTAATAACAATTTAACTCACTAGCTTTTTACCTCTAAATTTTAATGCCATTTGAATGCATTTTAGTGACTGCCGTAATATGCCACTATGCAGTAATATTATTTCGTGATCGTTTTTTGTATCTGCCTTGTCTATCCCTTGGTTCATCCGTTTAATTTTGAGGTTTACAAAGGTATAGTGCTTTATAGGAATCCCATCTCAAAGCTACGGAGCGTTACCTGCCATATGAGATCACACAGTGTTATCTGCTACCTGACACAGGTGAACGCATTCACCTCAATCTCAGCCAGACAGGCTGGTACTCAATTTACCTACCCCAGAGGGATGGAAAGCTGAGTTGATCTTGGGGATGGTTATATACTGAGATGGTTTACCTGTAAACAGACAGTCTTCAATCCAAGTATTATGGGCTTTTAACTCAAAAACAACTGTAGAAAAACGAAGACATGACAGCCACATACCAGCGTCTTGTTTTGCAATTGGCATAGTCTACTGCAGATAATTGTACAACATAAAGAACTGATGGAAATGCTGAACGTGTGTTTAGATCGAGCCATCGATGGTACATCTGAATGTGCCGGAGCGTCTGAAGTCTCATGATGTGCAAACGTTTTCAGAGTGCCGACATCAGTTACAACAGTTTCTCGATGTATTTTGCACCATGCTTGCTTCTATTTTATACCAGCTGATTAATTTGGCCCACTTCAGGGTTTGAATTGCCATGGGGTTGGGGTGGTTTAACCCCCCAACTGTTTTCTCAACCCCCTAACACACTGTCAAATTATGTACTGGGGGGTCAGCTATATTCTATATACATGTGATTTACGTCACAATTTTGGTTGGCCTTCGACCATCAAAAAGTTCAACCCTCTCCACCAGCTCATTTTTTTACAATTAGCCACTTTATTGGGCCAGTGATGTTTGTCAAAGCACTATCCTTTCAGTGTGCCTGTGGTATTGGCTGGGTTACAGAAATGCCATTGAAACTTGTAAAGCATCTTTTTCAGTTGTTCCTAAGTTTCAGCACTAAACTGAAGTACATGTAACTTTGGAGAAATCAGCCATTCAGACAAAAATGTAAATTACCGTAGGTAGAAAGTTTCAGTCTGTCAAGGCTTTGATGTTTAGCGGTTGCATATAATTGCAGGACCAGGAATAGTGTGCTGCTCATATAACAGTTAACATTTGCAGAGTGATCAGTGTTTGTCATTTGATGATATCTATATCTATGCTATGCATTGACAGATTTTTACTGAAGCCCACTACAATACTGCATTACAGAGAGTGACAGTCATAAACTGGTTCAGCCTGCGTTCACATAAGCATGTGTACGAGTCCGGCACTGTACGGGTACCCAGTATACGAGTTCTGGCAAACACAAGTTTGCCTGTATTTCAATGGCGGCCGTTCACATACATACGAGTATGGGTTACTGGTAAATTTCACTTGTACGAGTAGTTTCTGTGCAGGTCATGTTTTTATCCAACCCGTGCGAAGTGAACTACCCATAAATAACAATAATATAATGTACAAAAGTTTCGGCACATATTTGACGTCATAACTGACGTCATTGTATAATTATTCATCGTTAGAGATGCGCAGTTGGTAAAATTATTATCGATGTGATGAAATATTGTTTATTCGCGAAGCATTTCCTCAATGCGATTTCATTCAATATCTCTGACACGCATTTAGTTATGTGCTTGTACAAGTCACCGTGAACGTTCCACTCGTACGAGTGAAGCTTCTACGAGCCATAAGTCGAAACCCAGACACGTACTCATACTCGTGTCAGTGTGAACGCTGCCTAAATCAGGTTTAGTGATGCGAAGGTTTAGGTTGTAATTGTCGCATGATCCAAGGCTCGGTGGTGTAATGGTACTATGTCAGATTTTGACTCTGGTCAGATCGCTATCAAGTGGTTATTTGACATCCAGGTATATAACCAACACTGAGATCAACTCAGCCTTGTATCCCTCCGGGGTAGGTAAATCAAGTACCAGCCTGTCTGGCTGGGGTTAAGGCAAGGCACGTTCATCTGTGTCAAGTGGCAGGTAACATTGAGTGGTCCCATATTATCCCATAGCACTGCAACTGGTTTCCCATAAAGAGCTATACACGATCTTTAACTTTTTACGCGCGAAAGCAGTATGCTTCGCGCGTCTTTGCCATCGTCTGGGCGTCCGTCCGTCTGTCTGTCTGTCCGTCCGTCCGTCACACTCGTGAGCTGTATCAAAACGGTGCAAGCTAGAGTCACGAAATCTTTACTGTGGGCTGCCCCAAGGTCTCTAGTTTATCGTGACAAAATTTCGTGCCACT
>Ga0209367_1004537_pt1 | contig 19179 bp, 6 predicted proteins | sample WorMetLIZISLAND2_FD_187412 | JGI IMG/M metagenome (GOLD analysis project Ga0209367, IMG submission 187412) | Marine gutless worms symbiont microbial communities from Max Planck institute for Marine Microbiology, Germany - Olavius geniculatus... ...
CTTTGGTCTAAGTCAGTAGACTTAGACCAAAGTTTAGTTGAACTGTGGTCTAAGTACAGACTTTAGCGTTCAGCTTTAGCTTTCGCTCAGCGAAAAGGCTCAGCAAAAGTCTAAGTCAGAAAGTGAAGTCGCCCAATGACACTGAGTTGGTCTGCAATGATCAGACCTCCTTCATGTTCATGTCTGCCAGTTCTCAATGCAAAGTGGTTAGGACAAAACACAAAACTGACATGGAGACTCGACCTGGTAACAACTTATCAGATATGATTCTGTTAAGGCATGTTCAAAGCGACAAAAATGAAATGATATGCTGCTGCTTTCAGTTCAGTTATGTTACTTTGTATGCTATTATTGGGGTATTATGTTTTCTCAATCTGAAGCTTAGTGCAGAAGAGGCATACGCAGTATTGTTTAGACAAAATGAAATGCAAACATGTTTTTCAATGTACACACTGCATTCAGAAAAGCTTAATATGGCAACTTAGCAATGTATTCAGAAAACACACTGCATTCAGAAAAGCTTAATATGGCAACTTAGCAATGTTTCGGTACAAGCCAGATCTCGGGTCTTCAGTACCAGCCGGGGATTCTAGGGCACTTGTTCTAATGGAAGCCAGAGTCTTGTATTAGAATTTTTACGGCAATTATGACATGGACTATTTCAGCCACACCAAACCATTTTCTATTTCTGTTTAGCTGACTAAGTTATTTTCACTGAGGTGTGGGGATTCTCGGAGCAATACTTTGCAGGCTCTATGCTTGTTCTGACCACCAACCGCAGACTACAAAAGCATTGCATCTTCAAATAATAAATAATAAAACATGGCAGGTCAGACTCGCCAATGGCATTGATGCTGTTTTATACAAACAAAAAACAGGCTTACATTTCTTGAGAAAGAATGGTCGTTTCCCCAGCGAGATTCGCTCTTTCTCCTTCTTCTTCAAAGCCTGTTCTCGTTGACGCTTCACTTCACGTTCTTTTTCGGCCTTTTCTTGCTGAGTCTATTGATGCAAATGAATGAAACATAATCATTACATGCTGCAGTAGCTGGATTAAAAACATCAAAATACAAGGCTATTAGTAGTAGAAGTAAAGATGTACACTGTACATTACAATTACCAGCATTTCATTAAAAATACAGTGATTTTAGGCAGTTCATGCAAACGAGCGTATGGCAAACAGTTCTTGATAGACAGACATTGCAACATGTCAGCTGCTCAAAAGTGTTTTGCATAAATTAAAAAAGATCAAACGCATCAATGTAGTAAAACCACATTAAAAGTGCTTCTGCAACATAAAATTAGAGGTACATATAGCATCTAGCATAAACACTGCACTGTGAGCTAAACAAACATGAACTACACGACATTGTACTCACCATTCTTGTTAGCAACTGCTGCAACTGGGCTGACTTATTGGCATCTTTCGTCTTCTTCAGCATTTTCAACACTTTCTACAACCGAAACCAGATCATGATGGCATGGTAAACTGATGTCATTTCTGCACCTAAATTGGGATCTTATACATTTGAAATTCAGTTACATTTAACATTTTGTGTTATTTATACTACATAATTATTTTTAAAAATCAATTCAGTTTCCATAACTGCAGAATTTGACATTACTATACATTCTTCAGTGTTAATTGAGATATATGTAAAAAAAAACTGACCAGTTTACAACTGTGTGTAAGGACGATGTGATGATATCAGTCTTCTAAAACAACAAAAATCATTTGTGTAACCTTAGATGGGGGCTATGCATATGGCGTCCTTACAAGCTGACTTTAGTTAGTAATCACTAACATAATCTGAAGCCTTTGTCGTTTGATGTTATTTGTCGTATTAGGCCTACTTGCCCAATGTTTACTGATTAGCATAACAACCAAAAATGTGTTTGTTAGCCTATGGCTTAGCTAATGGTAGGCCAAACAAGGAAGCGAAAATATGACCCTGTGCCGACACAATATTCAGCTAACCGCGCACTCATAGGCCAATGCATACAAACTGTCCAACTGCACAGCACAACCGTAACCCTGACATTAGACACTTTAAAGCTAAAAGATGGTGTAGCAGCTACTGTGCCATGGAGAACATTTACATCAATCTTGGATTTTTATGCCTTATTGCTTGAGTTATGAATGCGTGTAGAATGCACAGATGGATGGCCGGATAATAAAGTGATGGGACATCGTTGATGTCTAATAAGAACGTGAACTTATCGGTAACCATTGGGCAAGTAAGTAGCCTAATATGACAAATAACATCAAATGAAGAAGGCTTTAGACTATGTTATTGATTACCAACTAAAGTCAGCTTATAAAGACGCCATATGCATAGCCCCATCTAAGGTTACCCAAATGATTTTTGCTGTTTTAGAGGACTGACATCATCACATCGTCCTTACACACAGTTGTAAACTGGTAAGTTTTTTTTACATATATTTGCTGTTTTATTGCCAAAAGTTGGGGAATGAGCCTGATGCCTGTAAAAAGTGCTATAGCATGATCTGTATCTTTACCTTTTACCTTTTTCAGGCAGAGTAGTATACCTCCGGTCAGGTACAGAACGTTGGATGTGTCTAATACTGCTGCTGCTCTTACTATACGCTGTTGCTCATTATACCTGGAAATCAGGGTTGACTATGGTAGACTTCGACCGACGTCATCTAATTGCAAAACCCTCAACCCACACCTTTGTCAGATGCAAGGATCTTGGTGATATTTGTTGTACAAGCCGAGGTATAGCCCATTTTGTCTTAAATTTTGTTGCCATGGCAACGGGTCGGTCGGGGTAAAATTCAGTTAGCAGCATTTGATGGCCCATTTCCGAAAACTCCCCCACAGATGCCAAAAAATCTCGCAGATATCTCTTACGCAAGCCAAGCTATAGCTAATTCTATCCCGAATTTTGTTGCCATGGCAACGGGGGTCGGTCGGGGGAAAATGCGATTGGCGACATTCGATGGCCCATCTCCGAAAACCCCCTATAGGTGCAAAAATCTCGCAGATATCTCTTACACAAGCCAAGTTATAGCAAATTTTGTCCCAAGTTTCGTTGCCATGGCAACGGGGTTCAATGGGGGTCAACAGGGGGTAAATATAAATGTCACCATTAATTAGGCTGACCCCAAAAACCCTATTCTAGAACCAAAAATTACGACTATATGGCACACAACGGAAGTTATGACAGTTTAAAGAATTTTTAAATTTCCCTATAGGCACCACTGTAATTTTTTTTCGAATTTTTCGAATAAATAAGTCAAAAATTAAACTTTTATTTTGTAACATTAAAAAAGCACTTCCTTGCGCAGAACCGCGTCATTTGATGTATTAAGCATAAAAATTGGTCTAACGGACTCGCCTGTAGGCGAGTTGAAGTACCAAAAAAGTGTAAATTTCAAACAGGAGGGGTGTATATTTCACCTATATGGGGAGCAAAAACCCCTGGGCTGATTTAGCCCAAACTTTTTTTTCGTGGTTGGCGTCCACGACATAATCACGCCATTCAAATTTGGTGACGATCAGTTTAGGGGTTTTTGGTTGGCTGAGGGTCAACGTTTGCCTTTTCCCATTGACTTTGAAGGTCGTTTTTACAACACTCACACTACCATGTGAGGTGTGATCACACAAGTGTCTCGGCCAAATAGCATCTGATATTTCACCCAACAGCTTTAGCAAAGTGCATGAACGTGACAATGGACAGATGCCTGGACAGCTATGGTCACATCTGTCGCTGCTAGTTGAAATAGACAGCATAACTAAAAGCCAACACTGCTGATGCTTTCAGTAACATTATTTTTGAAAAAACAAAGCACTAAAGAAATCAGAAAACTTACATGTGAAACACTTAATGTATTAATAATGCATACGACAAGAAAATGAAAACCTGTTTTTCTCTTAACTTGATGTCCGACAGGAAGCCGTATGACTGTTTAAAGTAGGACTCATTGAATTCACCAGACAGATCATCGAACCGTGGATCACAAGCTGTAAAAGCCTGCACAGTGAAAAATCAATGAAATATCAATATTCAATAATTACTGGTAACAAAAAATAAGTTGAGTTTCATCTGATAAGTGGAAGTACCATTGCATTAAGATAACCTATACTGGACCATGATCCTTTCTACATGCACCACCCTGTAAACATTTACCACCCATCGGAAGATAGATAGTTGAGCCATACAAGCTATCATAGTTGCTCAGATGTGCTGGGCTCCTAGTAGGCTTTATAGCTGCAGCATATAATTGTGGAAAATACTGAAGAAAAACACATATCAATCACCATAGTATCACAGATTTAGAGCACAGACAATACATGCACAAACATTACATTACACAGTATATAATACAAAAAAACAGCTGACACCTACCTGACAGTTATAATAACTGACAACACTGAAGTAAATTAACCAATGGCTAGATACATATAAGGGCTGTGTACAGACTTGATACAAATAGTAAAAAAACTATGGGCATATATGAAAATAATATTTGCATACATTCTTTTTGGACTGCGTTTCTTGTGTTACAGCAACAGGTCTTTTAGATGACATTTCCATTGGTCTGAAGACAAACAAAAACATGTACATGTAATTTATTCATGAGTATAACATCTCAGTTACAGTTTATGTGGCCAAAATGTAGATATAAAATATCTACCAAATACGCTAATACAACTTGCTCAATACCAGTACTTACACTTCCAATAAAAAACATTCTCAAAATAGCCGTAATCAGCTTCTTAATTCATTTATAAATTTGTACTCATTTATGCTCAACATAAAATATTTGACAGCTGCAAAAGATTCAAATAATGTGTCTTAGTAAAATGAATAGTTAAAAATATATTTTACATTTCATGACAGCAAAATCCAAACCTGTTCTTATTTTCTCGAGCAAATTTCTTCTTCAAAACTTCCGACTTCTTGTTGCTTCCAAACATGACCTTATCATAGCTGCAATGACAAGCAATATACTAACTACATCTGAATACAACCATATGTAAATAAAAATAAAATCTACAAATATATTCCCCCAACTAGAGGATACAGTTGTATCTCAAGTGACATACTACAATTCTACTTTCACTATTAACAATGAACTTGCATCCAGTGAATGAATTCAACTCTCGCTTAGTCACTCCTTCACCAAGAAGGACATGTAGTAAAGCTTGCTTCATGTTCTAGAAAAAAAATCCAGTTAACATGAGCACATCCATCCAAACTCTCAAACAGTCCAGTGCGTGATGAGAATTCAACAAATAACTGTCACTTATTACATTCAATCATAAATGACAACAACAAAACATCTGAATTCATTAAATAATCAAAAATGCTGTTTATCACAGCAAACAGTTAATTCAGATACATACACTTTTGCACCAAGTTGTTCCTTCAGTTGAAGAAGATCAGCAATAGGCATGTTTGACAACTCTAATAAACAAAGAGGCAGATTTAATTCACGAATATGTGAAGAACAAATGCATTCTAATAGCAACAACACGTCACTGTTTATTGTTATGGCTATTATTGTTCATTTATTCAACTAGCTTCAAGTTATAAGTTATTCAAAACATATAACCTGTTCAAATATTTAACTCTTTCTAGAATCCACAAAAGGCAGCAGCAAACTAAAATACTAATATTTTGTTTAGTCTGAATACTCTTCCAGAGATGCTCCAAGTCAAGCTGAGAAACTTCTTAAAAATTGCTGAACCATGTGTATCTACAGTGGGAAGCTGGGGTCCACACCAAATCTAAGCCAGCTACTTAGCAAAATAAACTGCTGCCAATAAAGAAAGTCAAACTGACACTTTAATATCTTTTTGTGCAACAACATGGTGTAATGTAGTTGGTATCAAGAGATAGAACCTCCAGCTCACACAATCGCAGTACCATAACAATAACTGCATGCCAAACTCGTATGTGCTCACCATCAACTAGCATGTGAAATTATTATTATTATTCAAATGCCTTAATAAAATAACAAATAAATGAAAAGAAATTTGATAAAGTACTCTATGAAACATTCAATCAATCAATAAGATTCAGTTCTCCAATTACACTGACTGATATACAAACCATTTCGTATTGCAGCCTACAACAAACAAAAAAACATATATTTTAAATTAGAATAATAAAAAATGCACAGCAAATAGCAATATTTCCATACATAATTTCTGAAATCCTATATAAACACACAAAAGTACCATACTGTGCCCTCACAACTCTTTGTCAATCCACTTTCGCAACCACAAATTCAAGATGGTCAGTGGTCACAGGTAATCTGAGGTGAAATATCTATATTATATTTGAATGCACGAAATGCATATGTCAATGCAGAATATGTTAACACAGAGTAATTACTGGCAGAGCACTGCAAGAAGTAGACTATTTTACCAGTACCCAGTAACTAAATTATAGACAAAAGTCTTGACGCATCATGGCACAAAAATGATTCACAGACATATAACTTTAATGTAAGATGTAAAGGCATCAATTTTTTTAACGACGTTAACACATGCATTAAGTTTTTTACGCATGTGTTAATGCAAAAATTATTGCACCATTATACTGCTAATATTGAAGTAGACTACATCGAAAAAGTGACTGGAATGGTGACCAATGAACCCGTGGCTGTGGTGCAGGACCATGACAGTAGTAACAGAATGACAACGAAACAATTTTTAATTACTTGAATATTAATTGGTCATCAAAAAACTGCAGTTTAATGGAATATTGGAACTCCTGCTTCTAGAGTTTAGTAAATTTGCATATGTGCATTTTTTAATGCACATTAATTTTTTTAATATACATAATTTATTTAACACATTAAGTTAATGCATTAATTTGATAGCTTTACTTTAATGTTATCTACAATTTGATCAATTATCACAACTTATTTCTTTGCAAAATTGAACACATGAAACATTCTGCATAGAAACTATAAAACTAAATAAAACACTGCGCAAAACAATACCAATAAACGTTGTGTTGGGTTGCGGCTGCAATCGCCATTCGCAAGATGGCATATGTAGCGGTCATACCGGAAGTCAAATTTCCTCCGTTACCAGATGCGTGTCATCAGCGTGCGCAACGTGTGCATAAGTATAAATTTGTAAATTGTTTCAGTTTTTACTTACACTCATAAAATTGCGAACAAATCTCACAGAACTTTCCTTTTAAATTATTTTAATCTGTCTTATTTCACTGTATAAAATTTCCAAAGACAACAGCAGCCCTGCCAAGCCTCACGCGTGCATCTCGAGCACGAGTCTCACGCATTTCAGCCAACTCGCGCTTTACTGTCCATCACAGTTTTATCTCACGCATTTTTATTTTTCTGTCTAATATACATAGATTTGTATGGCAGTAGTGGTCAGTACAGAATAATTTAAACAAATTAGGCCTACTGACACTACATCGAAGTGACAAAAAGTATTGTTTTCACCGGGCTCAAATTACCGGTAGGTCTAAGCTAAAAATCCGCAAAAATGTCTCAGTTGCCGGGGCTCCACCGCGAACCCCACTGGCGTTGGTGTGGATCGACGACCCTAGAAAAAATCGTAAAAAATTCGTCCAAAATTGTTTAATGTCAATTTGGCTTGCCAAAATATACAACATTGTTAGGAATAGAAACACAATGCAGTGAATGCTCTTAAATCAACACTTCAAGTTCCTTAAATTCACTTACATAGTCATCGTCAATGGAATCTTCAATACATTCCAAATCATGTGATAAACTTGATGATGGCATTTCTGCTGAATCCGAGGCATTTGCATTTTTCTCAGCTACAGAATCAGATTCACTTTCCAAGCTTAGAACATCAGATTTGAGCTTACTGCCATCAGGATCCATCTTTTGTTTCTTCCTTTTTCTTCCAGAATTTTTTACAGCAGCACTACACGGTTTCTTACTTTTTGTGTGCTGTACATTCCCAGTCGATTGAACAACTGAGTCACTACTGGACTTCATTTTCTTTGCTTTCTTTGCCGAAGTAAGAATGCGAGGATTTGTATCCACAGAATCGTAACTTTTACCGTCAATTTTATTACTGTCGTTAGCAACTAAGTCAAATTTTCGCTTCTTCTTTTTGTGGCTTGAAGTTTTTTTGATTAGATGAGCTCCGGAGTTTACGATCACTTGCGTCTGCTCCATGCGCGGAGATGTCTGCTCTTGAACGGAGGATCGAGACTTAAACAGCTTTGTAAACGTTTCCAACTCCATGTCAACATCACTTAGCTGATCATGTCTATCCTCTTCTCTACTGTCTCTTAACGCAGCACGTCTTTTACGTGTTTGCAACATTACTGTACCGAAAATAAACGAAACCCGGAAATGCTAACCCACATTTGCGTGTATCGAAAATGAATTAGCATGCGGAACTTAATTTCTAGTTCCATCGAATTGCCGACATATACCAAATGGACTTGTTTGTTTGGCCTTTGTCATCGGAAAAAGTAAACGCCGTACCGTCGTACGACCGGCAAGTCCTATGGCAAGCGGAATCAACTTTTCGCTAATTCGAATTGGTGATATCACAAATTCGAATTAGCGATATCACTATTTCTGAATGTTGATTTCGCCTGCCATAGTCCAACATGATTAGAGTCTTCGCTTCTCAAAATTCTACCATCGACTACGTATGGCAACATATCCCTAAATTTTAGCCTTACCCAGACCAGCTAGGCTATGTGCATCGAAGTGACTGCGGAATTTGCGGCATGGTTCAGTTTTTTTCGCAACATGTCGCTGTAGAATTATTCATCAATATAACAACATTATCATGCATCGATTGTACAGTATCGTCTATTATGGACCATCGCTAACAGTAATCGGTACATTTCTGCACCTGAAAATGATAACTTAGACGGTTTCGTGGCTGAAATGCGTAAAAAATACAAAAAATTGTATATTCGCAAAATTCCATGGAAGTTCCGCGGGAATTTGGGAAAAGCCAAATTTCCGGAAATTCCAGGTGGCCCTGCTATAGATCTACGGTTGAGTAGATGCCGGACTCGTGACTTTCAGTCTGTTATTTTTAAGCAAACTTGAGCAAATTGCTAGCATACCGGTAAGCTATGTACAGTCCTAGATAAAAACTATAATTTAGGGCAGAGCCCAAAGTGAGGCCGCCTGGTGCCTTACGTCCTATTAGACTAAAAGTTTAGAGGGTTGAAATTCCTTTTCTGGCATAGTCATGTGGCCCGAACTCGCATTGTCGACTTAGGGTGGAGAGTGGAGACTGTGGGTCAACATCCGAGCCTTAACCGTCGTTGTTAGTGGACCAAAGTTTACCAAATAGCCTATTTTTGCTGGACGCAAGAGGAAACGTAGTTGATAATGCCTTTTACCGCTTATCGATATCTCCATCTTTTCCAGAGATATTTGCGGTCAAATTCTGAGGTTGACCGAAGTTACGCCGATTTTTGCGCGTTTTTTGCCCTCCCAAATTTTATGGGGCGGTGCCCCCTAAATTGTGCTGACATTATCACCTCTATTTAGCGGCACGTCAAGTGGCAAAGTTTTGTTAGTGTACGCCCTTTACCGCCAAAGTTATAAGCGCAGATACGCTAAATTTTAAGTCAATTTTTAACCCCTTTGTAAAAAAATTGTTGGAGGACCCCCGTTCCCGGTGGGGTATGCGCTAGGAAGACTTATAGTCATTTTCTAGCGCGTGTAAAAATTTCAGGGCGAAGCATCCGCTTATGCAGGGGTCCGAAATAGGCCTATGCTCTTCCGAAAAAGTCGATTAGAGTGGGTATGATTGCACCTCTACATCTCCGAAGTTCATCGGACTTTTTTTCGCCGAACGCGAGATCGGAATCGCTGTCAATCACTGAGTTTTCCGGTTTTGGATATCTCTATAAATTCCGGAGGTATTTGCGGTCAAAGTCTGAAGTCGTCGCAAAACGCGTTAAATTTAGCATGTTTTTGGTTCCCATTTTTTGGAGACAAGTTTCCATTTTTTACTTGGATTATAAATTTAAATTGAGCACGCTTCCGATCGTGTGGCAAAATTTTACTGCGATCGGCCGCGGGATCTCGGAGATCTCGCGTTGAAAAAAAAAGTAGAACTACAGTGAAACATAAGGCCTTCCAGGAACTACCGTTCTGGGCGACCTAATTATTAGGACTGTGCCACTGTGGTGTAAGTCACAGCTCACTACCCAGGCGACGTCAACTCAGCCTCCTACACACAGCGAGATGGAACACGAGTATAGTGGCTTGCGGGCGGGCTAAGTGTGGCTGATCGGCGTGGTGGTAGGCCTATGTCAACTGATGTTCGCTGGCGTGGGTATTATGTCGATATGGATGGCCGCATAATGCGCTGCGATAATGCCAAACAGCTGCCATTACTTCTAAGGTTGTAATTAAAGTGCTTGTAGAATCTGCATGGTTAAGATCGCAAACTTTACCGTTTTATTTTTCTTGTAATAATTACAGAGTCGTCCTGGCCACGACGAACCGCCAACGATGATTGGAAAACGTAGAAGGAAATCATACGATGTCGGACAATCGGATGCTGTATGGACTTGACCGGCAGTGCAGATTGAGTCATTGAATAACGGGCGTGAACTACAGAAAGATGATGAAGTCGTTTCGACCGTCGTTCGTCGCTCTGTTCACCCCTCAACCTGATACTTATTAAGGCCTACTTACTTTATCATCGCGTACGTCGTACGTCAAGACGTCAGTCATCGAGTCGACATGCTTCACCGAGCTGCAGATAACAAGACGATCCGACATGCTTCGGCGAACACATTCTGTCCATACAGAACAAAACGATGCTCACCAGACTGACTGAGTAATCGCCTTAACCTATTGAATGCGCGTACAGTGTCAGTGTTGACCATACACGGACGTGGCTTCTCATTAGTTCCATGTATGACAACGAGCAGCGGACACATTCGAGATTGATAATAACACGGTCAACGCCAGCACACTATACTGTTGACCTGTCATTTTAATGATTACACCGCGCCTACAAAAAACGTCTTGGCTTTGGACAAATCATTCAGCGAACTTTTGATGTTTGAACTTTTCCACTTAATTGGCCGAAAACGTTGCGTACCTTTAATTATTTAATTAAATGTTTTCGTGCATTAATTGTTCGATGTAGCGTGTCATAATTACATCGATTACATCAAACACAAAAGCGCAAGAGGGTTGTCATTTTTGTCCTCATGAAAGCAGTCAAGTTCTCTTTGAGAACTGAATCAATCGTAATCACTTAGGCCTACTCAGTGAAGATGAGCAAGACGTCCTCACACAACAGCTGCCTCAAGCACTCGTCCAAAGACGCCGGCTCACACTCCGAGCTGTTGACGTTCTCTCGTGACAGTCTCGGCAGTCCCAAGCTCTTCTACTCGTCCAATGCTACTATTTTGACGACTTGCCGACAAGCCGTCTGCTTTCAGTTTTTACGTAATCAAAGCCAACGTTTTCTTTATAGAATTATAGTCTATGCGTTGTTCTAGTTTTTGAACGTATGTAGTTAAGGCTGTATAATACAAACTTACGATTTACTGTTGGTGGCGTAGCATAGTGGTTAGAACGTCGGTGCTGGCCGGCGAACTTTCCCTATTCTGCGCTAGACTGATGGATGGCCGTTTGACCACTTTCAACCAACAAAGCCAACTCAGCCTGCCATCCCTCCGGGGTCGGTTAAATAAGTAGTAACCCATTATATGAGTTACTGAAGGTGAGGACCTTAGTACAGCTAACTGGGGCTGCCTAGCCGGTCGCTGCGCCAGCCTGTGTCTGCAGGCTGCACGCGGTGGCTGTGCGGTCGGCGGCTCTGGTTAGTGACGAAAGCGCATTAGAGGCGTGTTCGCGACGATGCGCTATACAAATTGACGACTTATATCTTTATCTTTTACTGATTTGTGCTCAGCTGGTCTATTTAAACTAAAAATTAGCATACTGGTCAGTCTTGCAGTGGAGAACGTTCACACCAATTTTGAGTTTTTTACGCGTTTTGTTTGTCAGTTGGAAGTCAGTACGGGAGGGACAGATAGACATACGGACGCGCAAGACCCGTAACGTAGCTTTGAGAAAGGCCGCATAACACTGTTGAGAAAAACAGATATAGATAGCGTGAGCGAAGCACTGTGATAGACTGGAGACTGGCGACTGATGATGATGACGTCATATTATTTCAGTGGCTGGCTACGTAACTAACGGTCCCACGATGACGTCACCTTGTGGGCTCGTTACGTTAGCCTATGTCGTCCGCTCGCTCGCTCGCTATATTTGTCGGTAGTCAGTCGCGTGAAATCTTCGCTCACATCAGTCACGTGACGGTAATTAGTCGCATTGCGCATGCGTGGCACTGGCAAGCTGGCGGCGTGTCATGGTTCACGCCTGATTAGTTTCACAGTCGACTGGTCACTCATCGTCATCGTCATCGTCGTCGTCGACGTGGATGGACTGTTGGACTGACGGTAACCATCAAGCCGACAAGGCGCAAGGTGTCTGTCCGGGGGTCTGGCCTGGGCATAGCACACGGTGTTACGTCCTGCTGACGCCAGCCAGCCGAGAATATCGGCCAATATTGTACGTGCCATCTCTGCGTGTCATCCCGCATATTGCACTGTTCGACTAACTGTCACATTACCGAATCACGCACAGCACTGAGCAGTCTTGTAATGTCTGTTTTATCAAACGTTGTCTACACCAAGTCGTTATTTTGACTTACATGTATCTGAATCTCAAGTCCTCAACTTACTTCAGAGCACAGCGGAAACACGCATGTGATGATTTGTTAAGGTTTTTTACTAACACGCGATTTTTTTATGCATTGAAAAGTTATCAAACTTAAAACTGAAAGCCAAATATTGCCAGCATGTCAACTTTCTGATGTTTTTATAGCAGCTCGAAAACCAGAGACAAGAAAACATAAAATAAGAACCACACGCATTTTTGCACAAGACGTGAACACTTTTAGTTTTTTGTATGTTTTTTTAATTTTTTTTAAATGTTTCGTTACCATTGTATAATAAAGTTTTAACAAATGACATAAATGTCAGATTTCTAAATTCGTATGTTAATTTTTTGGTTGTTCCATTTGTTCACTTTGTAGTTTAACACCGAACACTATTCGATATTTTTCGACAGCTGTCCGAAAAAAGTAAACCCCTAGACATCGCACAATAAAATGTCAAATCTGAACAAATTTAGATAACATTTTGTGCACTTAATTTCCAATAAATTGCTGAAGTGATCACCAAATTTCGTTAAAACATATTATTTTTAGCGGAGTTATTAATGGTTGAATATCGTTAACAAAATGTCTCCGTTACCAATAGGCCTATGGCATTACGGGCATGTGCTGCAGTCGCTCGATCGGAAGTGACGTTTGTTGACGCAATCAACGTAAACAACATCAAAATGGTATTTTTGCCGTGCAAACAATTGTGTTTTAATTAAACTGTTAAGACAGCAAAAAAGGTCTGGTGCTAAAAATGTTTAGCAAAATTTCCCAGCAAACCGTAGACACTGTTCAAGATTTTTAAAAACTATCCGTGTGGTTGCTTAACTGGACACATACGTTTTGGATTGACCTCGCAAAAACCGCTGTAACTATTGTTTGCGTTGGCAGATTTAACTAAAATTTGGTATTTTGATTGCTAGTAGATGAGGCATTGTTAATACAAAATTTTGCCGAAATTAAATGTTGTTTGTTAAAGCTATACGCAAATGAACAATAACAGAAAGGCTTACTTGTGTAACGCCATATTGGTAACGAAAATATTTTGTTATCGATATTTAACAGTTCATATCTTCGCTAGAAAACAGTATTTTTTAACAAAATTTACTGACTAATTCAGCATTTAAAATTTTATATAGATTCGTCCAAATTTGACATTTCTATTGTACAATGTTTAGGGGTTTACTTTCTGTTTAAAGCTGATTTCTTTAGCCTACGTGACAAATATTGTCTGTTATTCATTTGTATCTGTATCGTTATTGTCATCAGTTCACTGAAGGAGACACTGATGATGAAGCACTAATGAATGCAAGGCGTGTGGATATCTAATTTGACGTCGAATTCGTCGTTCGTCGTCGTCGTGCAAAGGAATTGGGGGTTAATCGTCGCCTTATTCTAATCGTTATCAGTTGAATTATATGAATGAAATGCCCGTGACGTGAATGATGTCGTGGTTACGGAGGGCGCGACCAACATTACACATTCAACTTCAGTTCTCATCATATTCATCGCAGGCCTACTCAGATCAGGACGTTGCTGGCTCAATACGTAAACTACGGGGAACACGTGATCGAAGTTTGAGTGTGAGATGCCAGTGCATTATTGCTGTTTAAACTTCACTAAAAAATAAAATGCGTGTGCCTTCTATTTTAATTTTTTAAACCGAATGCAAATATCCTGAATCAGTATCTTTTACGGCATCGCCCATGGTCAGACTGAGATATAAGCTTATGTTTTATACAACAGCTTATGTTTGTATAGGCTTATTTGCAAGAGAAAAGATGTACGTGTGGAGATTTAATCGAAATAATTTACAAAAGACATTGGCTTAAAATTTTTAAAAATCCAGCTTTTGACATCCTTTCAACTGGCTCCCACCGCTCACTCACTTATGAAAGTATAAATCTCTTGACGCCGCATTCAAATTCAAGACTTCTGCTTTTTAGTCAAAAAGTTTGAACGGTAATAATCTACACCGGCAGGCTATACACCACGTCGTCGAAACGCCGTCCGTGATCTGATCCAATTCAAGGCTTCATAAACATCTTAGACATTTTAGATGACAATACAAGCTGTTGCTATGCTTTTAGCCGACCTCACTAAAGTAACGGTCGAGCTTAGAATAAGGTTGTTGTCCGTCGTCGTGTGGCTAAACGATAAATCGTAAGAGAAAATTTTTTTACACATAATTAGCTCTATGTCATAAACCTAGGCACACAAAATTTCAGCGATCTAGTGAAAAAAGAACATTTTCAAATTTGGAGTTGAATGGAAGAGGGGTAGGAAAAAATGTGCGTTTCTCAACGGAAAACTGGCTATATCTCGGAAACGATAAGAGATGGGCCCAAGGTTACTATTAATTACTAATAGTAAGTGGCATACGCCCTTTCAGATATAATGACAATCATCGACATTGGATGACCTTGAAGGTCACTGTTAACCAGTACGGTCGGCTATCATAGCGATAGCTGGGTTTCTTGTTAGTAAGTAAGTAAGTAAGTACAATGCGAATTTATATAGCGCATATCGTTAAATTAACCTCTAATGCGCTGGTCACATTAGTACTGTCTGACAAGGATTGTTTTGACATCTTTTAATAGCTTTTAATAAGCTACCGAAGCTGGCGTAAAATGCGATCGACAACTTAATATTTTTTTTTTGTTTTCTGTCATGGAGTGGATTCATCATTCATTACCGTTATATTTTTTAGTCATATTTTTTTTTATTTCTTACAAAAGTAAGAAGTCAGCGTAACAGCTTGTTCTTGTTTTCGCTTTTTTATGAGCATGGGCAGAAAATACGCCGTGCTTCCAGTTAGGTTATAGCCTAGGCCTATGCATATCTGACGAACGGGATAAACGATTTTCGATACGCATGATGGAAATCGTCGAAAACTGTTTTCCCCCAGAATTTATGACCAGGCTGACCCCACGCTGACTGTAGTGGGGCGACCTTGTTCAGCCCACGTGTTGAGTGCTTCATCCATTTCAGCGTAGAGAGTTGACCGCACGCCAATCAACTGGCGACTGGGTGACATTGTAACACATAGCGTGCAACCAAGCGAGAGAGGTGAGTGTGACCGACGACGGATTAAGCGGTTGCTATACACGCCTTCTATGCCACGAGTATAGAAATGACTGCACGCACTCTGCGACCTGTACACGAATAGACGCCCTTCGGATTATCTATACCCGTTCTTATCAAGATCTCTGCAATGGGAGATCGACCTAAGACGATGCATGCATGAATAGGTGCAGTGCTGTATGGCACAAAACTGAAGTCGACTTAACGTCATCAGCTAATAGCCATCGTACAGAGCAAATGAGTCCATTAACCCTTTAACAAGAGCAACCGCAGTGTTGTTTAGCGATAAAAATGCGAAATACATCGCAAATTAAAACAATAGCCTAACAGCATCGCATTCTGAAGGCACAGGCTGCTTTGCGACCGTTTACTGTAAGATTAGGGTCGTTGTTCAGGCCTGATTCAGCAGTTAGCTGCAAAGTGCAGGCACATCTCAGTTATCAGTCAAATGGGTCAATCGTTTGCCGGACAATAGCACATAACAAACAAAAGTTGAGTGAGAAATTCTTGTTTAAGTCAGTTTAGTCACAATTTGGTCACTTTTGATTTATACACATTTATGCATACTCTTATTTGACGCCAATTTCTCCCCCCGCTCTAACAAATTTTTTTTGAATCTCTTGAAGCTATTTTCCAAAAAGTAGGCCTACGAACTTTATAGTTGCATGCACGATTTTTTTGATTTGTAAAAAACTCATCGACCAATGTATAATGTAGTAAGTAAGTAAGTAAGTAAAACGTCAATTTATATAACGTATCGACGCCGGAAATGAAAATGCCGGTAATGCGCAGAAAACATAAGTAAAAAGTACATTTATTAGATAAACTCATTGTGTGCAATGGCAAACAACTTTTTCGAGTATTAGGCAAGTATTAAACTTATAACGCTACAGAATATGAACCAGGACTATCTGTTATTTCCTGATTTTTTACTAGGCCTATAGGTAGCCTAAGTGTACGCTTTACTGACTTTCTGTTTTACTGTTTTTATCATTTCAACAAGGCTTGCAAGTATTAATGGTCGCAATCGTACACCTTGATGCAAAAGCGATTTTAATTGAGCTGAAGCACATAGGTTATCCAGCGCGCGCAAAGTGCCTCTGATTCCCACAGTCTTCAGCAGTCATTCGTGATCGACCATGACTGCAGTGTATGGACTCATGACAGACGTCAGTGCGGCAGTGACTGACGGCACGCCTGCAGACATTGCAGACAAGTGTTCTGTAGTGCTTGTAAAGCCGGCCAATTACTGGGTTTAATCCTCGATGACTGCAGCGTGCTATATAGACCAAGTATTCGCCCTGGCCGCGATGAAGACGTATAGTGACAATAATGCGCGCCAGCTCGACGCTGTCAATGGCCCAGCGTGATGACTTCAGCGAGCCACTCACAATGTCATGACGACTTATTTGACACCTCACTTCATCCATTTACGCACCCACCAATCAGCTACTGCTGTACATTATACACGCGTTGTAGGACGGTGAACTATATTGTACTCAGTCGATCCTCGTGGGGTGCATGGAAATGCGACAAAAATAAATTCCATGCGTATCCAAAAACTGTTGGTTTTTATGTCCATACCAAGGCGCATTGTGACTTTTGCGTATATATAAATTGCGCCATATAAATAATCTCATTGAACTGAACTGAACTGAACTGAACATTTGCAGAAATATGCAAATCACAGGCTGAACGGTAGTTCAAGCCATGTGTTAACGGCGACTTCTCTTTCCTATGGGAAAGCCAAAAATTCGACCCCCATAGACCCATAGAATCAAAACCCCTGATCTGATTGAGACAAAATTTGGCATGGTTGATTACGTCGGCTAAATGATCCCTCATGCAAAATTGTATGTAAATCTGATCAAGGGGGTTACTCGGCAAACAGGTGAAATATACGCAAAAATTTTTCTAGCTGTACATAGGCCTATACCTTTTTTCAGAAACTCACCTACAGGTCAGACCCCTCGACGGATTTTTGCGCGCGATGGCTCAAACGACGCAGTCTCGCGCGGTTAAAAATTTGAAATTAATATTTAACGTATTTATTCAAGAAATTCCAAAGAATACAATTGCCGGCGCTCATGGGGAAAATTAAACAATTCTTTAAACGGTCATAACTTTGACTGTGTATAAGATAGAGTCGTAATTTTTGGTTCTACGGTAAGGTTTTTGGGGATGGCCAATCTAACAGTGTCATTCAAATTTACCCCGGACTCTCCCTGATTGCAAAAATACGTATAAACGCAGTAGCCTACGTGTTATTTGTAACTGTATAAATGTTTTTGTTTAAATATTTGTTTTTTAGTTCTACATTTCTGTTTTTATCTGGCCCGCGTGTAACGTTTTTCTGTAGTCTATGCCTGTACATACCTAGTTACTAATAAGCGTGACGATTTTGAAAGCTTTATTATACAGCTTGTATAATTTAAAATTCAGCAAATTTATAAGAAAATACAGCGTGCATACAATGATGTCATGCAAAACAGCTATAAATGTTATTTTCTACTTCAACGTTACTTGTGCAGACTTTTTTGCAAGTAACTTTCGAAAATAACATTTTACAATTACGAATAAAGTTTTCGTAGAGGCCTACGAAAATATTTTTCAGAAATAAAAATATGTAAAAATGCGAGTTTTACTCCACAAAATACGTGGTTAAATCAAGTGCACCCATACACAAAATTACACATAGATGAGTTTTCGTTTTTTTGTGCGTGAAACAATAATTATCATTACCATTAAATACGTATCTGACGTAACTTCGGTGTTATTAAGTTGGCTTACTTGAATATAAAATCAAATGAGAGAAACATATTGCTTTTTATTTTGGTAGATCTCTTAATTTTGACATTCGTGGGCTTGACATATATGCACCATTAGTAAGTTGCATTTGTTTGGTATGCTTTTAGCGAGCACAATGGCCGTTTATGTCATGCATTCAACAGACATCGGCGATAGCCAAGGTCGTTTGATTTCATAGGCCTATAGTGAAACGTCGTGTCGTGTTATGGCATTTCGTGCACTGCACGCACCGAGTTGTCCCTGATGACCAACGGTTCTTATTTACATTCGGCGAGTAAGTTTGACTTCAGTTCTCGTCCATAAAATAGCTCTCCGACGTTACGGTAACGTGCAATAAAATATGTACCCTCGTGCAAAGGCCCGCCGCATGCTGATTAATAATACACCTGGTCTCAGAAAAAACAGTCAAAATTGTTTTTTTTCACAACTTTATATATACAACTTTATTCGTCAGAACACTGATAGCACAAAAGAAAATACAAGATAATAGAAAAAATAAACAACTTAACTAAAAAACAAACTAATAACTGGCATTGTTCTCAATAGCCAACAGTTCTTTCATTGCCACATCC
>Ga0209367_1004540_pt1 | contig 19174 bp, 13 predicted proteins | sample WorMetLIZISLAND2_FD_187412 | JGI IMG/M metagenome (GOLD analysis project Ga0209367, IMG submission 187412) | Marine gutless worms symbiont microbial communities from Max Planck institute for Marine Microbiology, Germany - Olavius geniculatus... ...
ACGCAAATTTGTTTATTATTATTATTATTATTATTATTATTAATGGATCCGGTTGGATATGTAGCTGACAGCATCCAGCGGTTCAACCTGCCTGGCGACATTGATGCTCGGGTGCTGAGTCCGCATGCAGTGGCCGGTCACCCTCCACTGTCTCTGACATCTGTCGCTAGGTGAGAGAAGACTTGTATAACACAAACATATGATACTGAAAACAACTACTCAAGTGCTAACATAGGAGAGTTGCTAGAAGGGCATATATAACGTGGCTATCAATGCTGGCCAAGTTAGTTAGTTATCTAGTTCGCATATTTAAAGGCGTCCATTCCAGACCACAAACGCCGCAGCTGATGCCCAAACAGATGGGTCTTGAATCGGATAGTGAAGACAGTGAGTGACAGTGATGGGTTGCAAATGGATGCCAGTAGACTGTTTTACACATGTAAGGTGCAATTAATGTAAAAAGAGCAATATCTGGTATGAATGCAAATGGTGTTACTGGCAACGTATTATAACATTTTCTAATATGGATCAGTTTTATGCGTCCGAGACTTGTTCTGTTAAGGTGCACCATTCCAAAAAAACCCCAAGGTTAGGGATAGATCGGTGTTAGAGGTAGTTTGGCAATTAATCAGTATGGCTTTGTTGTCATCTAAAACAGGTTTTTGGCACCTGCCGGAATTGTGGTACTCTCGGAATGGTGAACCCGAATTGTTTTTGTGTAATATTCTGAGTGAGAATCTTGTTATTTTAGGTCCGGTGGCACTGCTGCATCTGCTGCACCGCCCCCCGCTGGTGCTGGGGACTCATCTTCGTCTAGCGTCGTCCGACGTGACACTGCACTACGATGCACGCTCTGTGCCGACCAGCTCGAAGACGTCCACTTTGTCCAGTGCCCCTCAGTTAACGACCACAAGTTCTGCTTCCTCTGTTCCCGTGAGAGCATTCGCAAGCAGACAGCTGGTAGTGCCCCGGGAGGCGAGGTCTACTGTCCGAGTGGCGAAAAATGCCTGCTGGCCGGTTCCAACATCCCATGGGCATTTATGCAGAACGAGATCGCGGCCATATTGGGGGGTGGCAGCGGTGGTGGGAACGGAGGTGGTAGTGACGAACCTACAAGACTGACTGTCTCGACGACGGTCGGCAACAGCAATATGATGAAGAAGGAGCACGACGGATAGATAATACCACATGTACTGTTAGTTCTGGGTTCCCACTCTTTATTCAGGGTTCCTACAGGTCTTCTGTATCAAAGTTCCCTGACTTTTCCAGTCATGGAATGACAATTTCCCTGACCTTATGGAAACAATAACCCTATCGCACAAATGTCATGAATGGTATTAAGTAATGCAACAGTATTAATGGAGCATATGCGAAACGACAGAGACCCTGGTCAAGGGGAGCAAAGCCCTCCTGAAGCTGAAACACTTTCAGCTTTTGGACGTTCAATGGAAGCCGCAAATTTGCCTGCTTTTTAATATTTGGAGACAAAAAATCACAGATATCTGCAGTCTGCATGATCCAAGAATATTTTTTTCGACTTTTCAGAAATATTTTTTTCTACCTTTCCCTGACCACACAAATTCCGTAACTTTTCCAGTTTACCCTGACCTGTAGGAACCCTGTTTATTGACGGAAAATTCCACGAATTTTCAGCACCATCAAATCGTTTTCCCAGACCTTTTGGAGCCAAACAGTGTTTAAATAAAAACACATGGAGCAGCATAATGCAATATATGCAGCGCAAAATATTTTAAAATTTAGCTGATCATGGTATTTCAGTACGAGGGACAGGCAAAGTTTTGAGCCTCGATATATTAAACCAAAATTTTTGTTATTGTTTATACATCATTAAAACATGCCTTTTTGTGTGCTCGTGTGGGCGTGTTGGAAGTGTGACATCACTGTAATTTATGACGACGAATGACGTCATAGAGCTTTGAACCAAAACGATTTGGAGTGCTAGCACAAAAAGCTGAAAATCAGGCTCACTGTGTCATAACAATTTTTCAGTTTGTAGTTGGATTTGCCAAAGCAAAACCCCGTGCCATCTGATTTTGTGAAAGCCCTAACAAATCCGTTTGTGAATTTTTTATTTGCATATGAGAATATGCGATGGCCTAAATCTGTGTTAGTCGCCTCAATATATTACACTAAAACGTTTTATTGCCTGAATATCAGTAAAAGGCATCTTCCTTGCGTATTCGTGTGAGCAGGTTGTGGAAGTGATGTCATTGTAATTTACGACGTCATAGAGCATCAAGCCGAAATGATTCGGTGCACTAACGCAAGCAGTGTTTGAATCAGGCTGGTTGTTGCGTGAAACTTTTTTCGGTCTGTAGCTGGATTTGCCAAACCGGGGCTCCATGGCATACGATTTTGTAAAAGCCTTGACAAATACCTTTATGAATTTCTCATTTGCATTTCTGAATATATGATGGCCTAATCTGAGGTAGCCGCAAATTACACCATTTCAGCCAATTACGACGTTATGTCAATATTTAACAGTATCAGACAAAATTATTGAAAATTTATCTGTTAATTAATAATTATATCAGTTGAGCTGGTGAAGGACTATTCAAGATATCCAGCCTGTTGCGTGGGGCCCTTGATGGGCAAAGGGCTGGGAGCAAGCCCCATGCACCCTCCCTCAAATTTGGCACTGCAGTCCACTACTACGTCTCCCTCAAATTTGGCACTGCAGTCCACTACTACGTCTACTATTACCCAGCTGTTCATGAGTATTTTTTCGTACACCAAGACCACTCTGCAAAAAGTAATGAACAAACCCCATGACTATTATTTGTTTCAAAATCTAAAATCTGATTATTGTGGTGACCGCTATTCATGATGATAAATGACTCGAGACGTTTTTGTTGACGCTTCGAATCGTTTCCATTTAATGTCCTGTGACATCATAAATTACGATGACGCCATATCTGCAGCAGACTCATGGGAGTCAGCACTTGAAGAATGCACGTTTCACTGATATATAGACTGTAAAAAATTGTAGTCTAATATGTTCGGGCTCAAAACTTTTTGCCCGTCCCTCGTAAGTATGTGCAATGCTAGTGGTACACATTGTTTATTTTGAATCCGTTGTAAATTCATTAATCTAGGTTTTCATTTTCCTGAATTTTAAGTTTTACCTTTCAGGACTTTCCAGGTCCTGGAAAATTAAATTTAAAAATTCCAGGACTTTTCGTGAGGCGTGGTAACCCTGTTAGTTACTGAACGATAAACCATCCTATTCGGTTACATTGTGAGAAGTATACTGCTGTTTTGTGTATATTTTCAAGTGTTTATGTATGTATGTGGTTAGTTGCTAACTGTAACGGTAACAGTTGAGCAGCAAATAAAAATACATCATCGTCGGACATTTGCATTACAAATTTTATGTTTTGATTTTTTAGATGTGAAGTAGAGTTTTTTAAGATCTTGCAGCAATTTTGTCCAGTGCCCTCACTATCAAACAGCTTTGATTCTATGCTGCTAACATACTACTTTTTTCAGAAAACAGACCAAGGCTGAGCACATTGATTAAACAATCTTCAGCAGTTTATGACTGTTCCTAGCTTAGGTAAGAATTTGACAAATAAATGCCAACTTTAATTTAAATGATAGTATGTATAAACTGACCATTTGTATTATATAGCTGTCAGGGAAACGTGGGGAAAATCCTGTCAGGAGAAAACCTTTATTTTGCATCTCTGTGTTTCACAGAGTAGCAGGCTATTTCACTGCATTTGTGCTGTTACGAGAATAATGTGAGTACCAAACGGAGAACAAGAGCTGCAGAATAGGGGATAATTTCACAGCAGCCTGGGAATGGTTACAGTGTATCAGTTCATGAAAATTTATAAGATATTCTCATTTTGTGCAATGTTTTCATAACAAAACTATGTATACTCAACACTGTTGGTTTCAAGTACACAGTGTGAGGTATAAAAAAAACACACCAATTTTTTTTATCATAACTTGAAGAAAAGTGATCCAATTTTAACAAGTTTCGGTATGAATATTCCTGATACAACTGGCCATCAAATGATTGTTTAGTTTCCCACCTCACCCACTGTCTGTTTCTGCACTACTTGGGGAAAGAAAACGAACCAAAATTTTGCATTTTTAACGACTTTGGCATTTTTGCTTAACATACACAAAACACATGTCCATATTTTCATCATTTTAGTTGACAGTTTATCTAAGTGTCCATTTTTAACTGCCTACAGAAATGTTTGAAATGTCCCACAAACATGGGCTCAATCTGATTAATAATTTAACTAATTGTAGTTTAATAATCTTAAACATTGGCAACATATACTTAAAACCATACAAGTTTGTGGCAACCAAAGAACAGACTAGCATCCTAGCACATTAAAACAGACCTGATCAGATGTACAGCAGCTTGTTACAGATGAAGCTATATTCTGAATTATAGCACATTTTCTATGCTAAGAAAAGCGACCTTCAACATTGGTTGCCACAGCAAAGTCAACTATAAACTTGTAAAAGCGAAGCAGGATGGTCACAGATTTGGGGCACAAAAATAAAGTTCTTCCAAGCACCTTTTCCAGACCTATTCCTGTGATGCTCTGACATAGTACAAAAATAATTATTGCACTGCAGTCATAAGAATTTTTAATAACTGAAGTTCAGGCACTGACCCTAAAGATCCTCTTCCATCAAAGTCTGAAACTTTCAAGACTGTAGTTGGTTTTCAGGGACTATTCAGGTATTAGAAAAGTGGATATTTTGAAGGACCTGTGGCCACCATGAACGACAGGTATCATTCACAATGCCATCACTGCCCTACTCTATTTAGTTCTTACACTCCATTAACACAGGGAATACTGTAAAATGCCATGTTTATGCTTGCTACATCTTAATTTTTCAGTTGTCCACAATCTTAATTTTGGAGTACAGAAACTTTGCAGGATTTTAATTGGGAATTCACCCCCAGTGTACTTCACCATCCCAAAGTTTCTTCTTTATCTGGCTACAGAAAACCAGAAATATTTTACTTCTTCAGCCACTAAAAAATGGAGATCTGTGTATTTACTCTTTACAACTGTTATGCACTAAAAATGATGAAGAATGACAGGCAAGCTGAAATTCTGGGCATATTTTCATGTAATTTCACATTTTATCATATTCGCCTCTGTCTGTCGATGGAGCAAATGTTAATTATTACATGTAGCTGATTTAAACAGATTTAAATCATTCATTATGAAACCCCATACAACTTCTGCCAGCCAGCCACATGTAGTCAAAACTACACTGACGGCTCGCTGAAATGGTGGCTCAAAGTTATAGTGCATGTGAGAACTCATCTCAGCTACAGAGCATCACCTGCCATATGGGATCACAATGTGTTACTTGGTGAATGCACCCCACCAAAGTTGTCATTAAATGTGTATACACAGTGTCTCAAAAAGCAAGCCAAAAAAGCATGCGCTACCCAGTATGATTAATCGTTGTAAATGGCCAAACTGCAGCTCTTGCATTTCACAAGGTAGTGTAGCAACAGTACTAAGGAGAGGTGGGCACAATAATCAAGTTCTTCCTGATGTCGCATGCCAAAAATTATTAAAATCACCCACTTACGTTTCCCGGAGCGATTAAAAAAATAAAGTGGCTTGCTTTTTTGAGACACAGTGTACACTGTAGTCATACAGCGCAGTTACAGTTACAGTCTCAGTCCCGGCGACTTTTCTTGCGTTCGTGGTCTTTTGACGACGATGAGCCGGCAGTGGCGACATCATCGCCCGGGCGCTTCTGACCCTTCTTGGCGGCGGTCAAGAACTTGTTGAGACCAAAAATATCCTCCTCTTCGTCTTTCTCAAACTGAACGGGACCCTCGCGCCGGCCCCCACTGCGGTCAGCGCCGGAGAACTCTTTGTCCGGAACAAATCTGCACCAACAAGCACATTCGTTCAATCACTATCACGGACTGTGACCATTCTTAGCTTATAGCTTAGGCCTATAGCTCAATCAAATCAACAATACTGCTTTAACTTTTAACATACAATAGACGGAAAAAAATGGAAGATAAATGGAACAAAACAACCAACATAAAACCAACAAACTATATCAATCAGGCCATCACAAGGTCCACAAATACAGAAAACAAAAAAGCCCAGTTATCGCTCGGATAGCCGACTGTACCGGTTGTCAGTGACCTTCAAGGTCATCCAAGGTCGATTTTAATGACATTTCAAAGCCAATATGTGACTTCCTATTAGTGATCAATAGGAACCTAGGCCCTATCTCGCACCATTCAGCCACATTAGCACGTAATGGCCTTCAAGGTCATCCAAGGTCAATGATTTCCATTTAATCTGACAGGGCATATGCCACTTCCTATTAGTGATTAATAGTAACCTTGGCCGTATCTCTCACCGTTTCCAAGATATGGTCAGATTTTCGTTTAAAAACGTACATTCTTCCTACTCCCTGCTTCATTCAACCCTGAATACAAAACTGTTCCCTTTGCAGTAGACTGCTGAATTTTTGCATACCTGTTTGCATGTTGAAGACATATAGCTAATTATTCACGTAAAAAATTTTCCCCTAGCCAGGGTACATCCATTACGAAGGGACAGATAGACAACAACTATGCCAATAGCTCGACCATTACTTAAGTATGGTTGGCTAAAAACACTATCATCAGGCCTCACAAAAATCCACTCTCTGTTCTAGTGTCCACTCAAATCACTAAACCGTTAGTCAGAACATTTGAGGGCATCTGTTCAAAATCACAAACGCCGCAGCTGCTGTCCAAACAGATGGAACTTGAGTCTGTTGCTGAAAACAGCGAATGTCAGTGAATGGTCGCGAATGGACCGTGTCTGTCAGCTGTAGGCCAACAGCTAAGTAAGGACTGTCCATGACAGTCACCTATCTTCAATTCTTCAATCTATTACTGTAAACTGCGCAAAAGTCTGGAACTCAGCACATCGGTATTTTCATCCGAAAAGCGAAGTAACTGAAGACGGCTGGAGCAAAGGCTCTAAGCTGAACTGCTGTGAACAGGTTACTTTTAAAGGAGAAGTAGTATGGACTGAGACATGCTATCGCTGGAATGGACAAGGCATTTCTGAGTTACTGTAGGCTGTGCAAAGATCGACCTTCCCTTCAGTTCTGGTCACAGTTCACTGTTTGTCTGGTTTCGGAGGAAAAGTGGATCAAGAAAAAAACAAATTAAAAACGTACGGTAAGGAAAACATACATACAGGCAGCCTAAAAACCAAAGCATAAAACAAGAGCATATACAGACCTGTTGGCTTTTATTAGCTTGTCCAGGTCATCTCCGTAGACGTCCTTTTCCAGGTTCTTTGATGGTCGATATAGGTTGCCAGCCAGATCTTTGTCTTGCCTCCACGGCTTATCATAGACGTTATAGACTTCGTCATCACCACCCGAGAAACCAGAGTCCATCCCCTACAAAGACAACACAAGCAAGCCAATAAATCCAGATGCTCTTATCTCATATACTCTTAATGAAAACTACAAACGTTCATCCATGTCTTGTGCGAAAATGATTAGTTTTCATTAAGTATAAAAAAACTCAAGTGCAACTGAGAAAAGGACAGCAGATTTTATATTCAGATTAAGTTACTCACGATGAATACAATGAAAGATGAAACCTTAGTGTTTTTAGATGACTGTTTTAGCAATGTTTGTGAAGTTTTTAAAAAAAATTCCCCCGAACATAACCATATCCTTTCCTAAGATATACAGAATCTTATGAAACGTAGTGCAAAGTAATTCTAGATACAGAAGCTAGAAATACGGACCCTCGACTGGTTGAAGAGCCTCTGGTCAAACTGCACATTGTCTCTTGCTGCACCAGTGTTGGGAAGTCCGAGTGCTATCTTTTCACTCACGTCACGTTCTCGCTCCTTTTGTAGTCGATTCCTACACCAAACACAGGTGATAAGTAATGGCAGGGTGTCATTGAACTTGTGATCAAATGATCGTGGGTTCAACTGCCGGTGGTGTCGCTATCAAGTGGCTACTATTCTGATGGGCGACTGTCCGCGAACAGGTAAACTATCGGGGTATATAACCAACACCAACACCATAGGGCAGGTGACGCTCCATAGCTCTGCAATGGTGTACCCATAAAGATCTCTACACGACCTTTCAATGCCAGACAACCAGCAGTGTTCCCCCAACTAACTCGAACTGACTAATTCGCTTTCTATGGCCTTTGATCCTGTAGGTGGATAAACCACCGAGTCCGTGACACATGGCCAGTGTGACGCCAGACCTACCGTCGGTTACATTCCCAGCCGCAGAGCGTCATCACCCTTTAACCAAATTATACTGCTTAGTAAATGGAAGCACGTGTGTGAACAACAACTTGCCCAGAGTTGTTAGCTGGCAGTGTACAGGGTGAGAGTCGAAACAGCAACCTAGCGGTCACCACCAGTCTGGTATGCTACCGTTACGCCACCAAGCCAACACAGTTGAGTTGAACAAATGACTGTGCGGCGTAAATAATAAAAAAAATGCAAACAATATAACAGTATAACTCAATTGCTCTGACAATGGCAAAGCGAAAACAACACACTGTAACTTGTGCACAACATGCCCGGGCGCCCACCTTTTGTCGGGAGCTGCTCGAGCGATGTTACGCTCTCTCTGTCTCTCCTTGGCTCTGTCCTTACGAAACTCGTCTCTCTCCGCCACCTCCTCGTCCTTGTCTGAAAGAAAACATTTGGCCAAATTTTCACTTCACTTCAAAGTTTCACTAACGTGGACGTCAGGCAATTGATAAAGTTGGCCAACTTTTGTGGGTGTGGTTTAGCTGACCAATAAAATCGTTGAACCATAACACATGGCCAATAAAATCATCTGCAACTTCATACGACATCAGCTTCACAGATACACGACAGCAGATCTCAAAATTATTTTTACCATCTAATGAACTAAAATAAATATCACAGATAAAAAAACTAAATAAATAACTAAAATAAATATTCATATTCCGTTGTAAACAATCACCATGGCAACAAAATCTTGGTTTAAACTGGCACAGTACGAAAGGCACTTTAAACTGCTTATTGCACAAATCCTCATAGCATAGGGGTAGATTAACAAGCAAAATTTATACCAAATCATAACATTTCAGAAGCAAATTTCACCATTACTAACAAAATTCTAACTTTTGTTACACAATTACAGCAAACAAATTAACACAATAACCAAAAAATTTGTACTGTTTTGCATCGACATCGTACAAAAATGCAATTAGAAATTCATATCAAACTTCAAAGCAGCAGAAACAGGCAAAAAAACCTGTTTCTGTCACACAGGTCTTAAATTGCACTTTAAACCACCTATTAAGCCTGGTCATCAGTATTCAGTAAGCTTTTGTCTACCTTCGGCACGTCGAATGCCCGCTCTCTCCTCGCGAGCTTTCTGCGCCAACTGGCGGAGATTTTCCTCTTTTTTCTCCTTCTCCTTCTGTGCAAGCTTCTTTTCTATCTGAGCCCTCATCTCCACCGCTTCACGCGCCTTCATCACACAATGGACAACACCGCAATGATCCGTCAAACTAATTAGTTCTCACTTTGGAATTAATATCATTAAAAATTTTAACGAAGTGACACAAATTATCTTGCATGTCTGTCTTAATGTGCATCTCAATGTGGAGTGTATACACAGAAAACGTTGGAAGCTACATGCCGTCTGAATAACAGAGATGCATCTTGCATTTTATTTTCCCATGATAATCTTGTTTCTACGGCTTGCACGTTCTCGCAAAAGTGTGAGATGCCCCATGGCAACAATTCTACGTCGGGTTATTCAACTCTGGAATTTCCTAGCATAATCTTTCTCAGTTTCTCGATGATGCAAAAAAATCGTGCTTGCAATATCTCACAGCGACTCACATGTGCTAAATTGTGACAGGCACATTCTACGCTACCAGCTGTGCCGCATGCTTCCTGTGCCGCCACCTTCTCATGGTGGACTGGAAGCGTCTGGGCCTGACTTTGACAGAACGACCACTGGCAATGGTCACCTGCCGCTCATATCCAACCTCATCAGTCCAGCAAAGTGCCGCAACCCCCGAGATCCGGTTCCTGGAAGTTCATCACAGGCATCTGTTCGTGTTTTTACAACCGATCCACGACGCCTCTGGGACTTTCTGGAACGGACTGGAGTGGAGACCTGCCCTCTGACTGGGAATGAGACAGCAGCTATGAGAATCTCATAGAAAAAAGTGCACAACGTGCACGCCTCTGACACATACTTTTCTGTCGGCTATGTACAAAGCTTCTGCAAGCTTAGCAAAATTCTCGTTGATATGCACCGACTGTAGGCCACGCCCATCGGCAGCCAGACGCTTGTCCAGCGGAATGGTGAAGCCCTGACAAGACACAATTACACAGATTATATCAATAACCGACAGAATAAGGCTAATCCCTGCTAATTCAATGTCAGAATACCAATTAAATAATGCCAAAGTACCACATGTAACATAAAATCAGTAATTTTGTAATCACAGTTTAAAAAGAACAGCTACAACTCCAATGTGTGCAACCCTCTGCTCGTCAGGATGTTTAACCCAAAAACCTATTAATCATTTCACTCCCGACTCGAGATGCAACACCGACAAAAAATTGGCCAAAATCCAGCAATGCATGCCACCAAAGATACTGCAGAAATGACAGCAGTGCACAGGCATTACTTACTCAGCACTTAGACAGCACAGACAAAGGCACAAATGCATTACATTAAAATTAAAACACAAAAATGCCCAGCACTTCAGTCACATAGCCTATAATATCACATGTGTAAAATGCCCTTACCTACCAGCAAATGACACGAAAAACACAAAATTCCAAAACCATGAAAATATCAATTATTATTAATTGCTAATCTATCAGTGGAGAGGAAACACTTGCAAGACACTCAAATGATGATGTAAATTTCATTTTTTCCCAAAGATTACGCCTAACAGAACATCAATGCAGATAAGCTACGGCCCCATACAGATGCGAGTTTCGACCTTGGCGTTTTTCCAGTTGGAAATGCAAGGTGGGATTTTCCACTCCTGCTGCTCCTTGACCGTCACTTTGCGGTTGGGAGAATGCATGACGGGGGCAGGTGGTGATGGCGGGCCTTTCGGGATCTTCTTATTTGTACTGCAGCAACGAAAACAATATAAGCTTTACATAAAATCAAACATATTGCTTTTTGCCAATGGTAAACACACACTCAAAAGATCAGAATGAAACTAGAAATTTGGGGCAAAGCCCAACGTGAGTCCGCCCGGCGCCCTAAGTCCGATTTGGGGGAAATTAGAGGGGGGGGTAAAATTTCCCCGGCATCAAAGTCAAGTGGCCCGAACTCAAATGCATTTGTATACACCAAACGCACATTGTCGACTTAGGGTAGGTCAACATGAGCGCTTATAACTTTGTTCGTAGTGGACCGAATTTCACAATTCACAACTATCGTTTTCGGGCGGACTAAAAATTCACATACAAATTATTCAATGTTCTTGACAATGCATCAGAGGTCAAATAAGAAACTGTCCAGGTACATCAGACAAACAAGAAATTTGAGCAAATGCTCACAAGACGCGCGAAAGCCTATAGCAGTTCCTCTTCAGTAGTTTAGCTGAAAATTGAGGTGTTATCGCTAAGTTAATATACAAACACCAAATTCTCTATCTGGATCGCATAACGATTGTTGCGTGGTGCCACCTTGTGAATGATATAGACTTGTGTCGCAGCCCGAAATCGGCAAAAAATCCATAAAAACCCCTATTTTGGCATTCAAGGTCATCCAAGGTCATTGAATTTGGTGGCAATCGAGAGCCAGTGTACGACTTCCTATTAGTGATTAATAGTAACCTTGGCCCTATCTCACACCGTTTCTGAGATACAACGACTTATTGGCTAAAAATCGCAAATTTGTCCCACCCACCTCTTATTTAGCACCCTCGTTCGGGGTGACCCCCTTCGAATTTATGGAAAAGCTTTACGGTTCCTGAAACTAGAATCTTCCAGGCAGCTGAAGATAAAGATTTGGTGATCCTAGCTTGCATGGCTTTTGACTGATCCACTGATGTGACAGACGGACAGACAAACAGACAGACAGAATTGCGATGGCTAAGATGCGCTGAAAGCAGTAGTCTGCTTTCACGCGTAAAAATTGAGACTTTCGCCCTGATGACCCAATTGAGCACGAACAGCCAGCCACACAATGCATACATCTGAATTTAGACTGAATCAGAGTTCCAACACTTTTGTTAACAAAAATTCCAAGACTTTTCCAAGACCATCAAAAGGATCTTCCCAAACCTTCTTAGAACATGCCAACGTTAAAACAGAAAGCAAAACACCAGCTGCTCACTGTACGTTCATAGTCTATAATCCAATGCACAGTTCTTCATAAATAAAAAATGGCAGGTATGGAGCATTAAATATTTTCGAAATAATGCTACACGCTGTTTTGAAATCCCTGAAAATCAATCAGCTATCTAGAATTTTCATTTTTTTGCAAGACTTACCAGACTCCGGGAAATTAAGCTTAAATTTCAAGAACTTTCCCAGACCAAGCTTATTTTCCGAGACTTTCCGGGGCCTGGAAAATCCAGGGAAAAAATCCAGAACTGTCCATGAGGTGCAGAAACCCTGAAAAATAACATCAGATGAACAAAAATAATTTTTAAAAAACATGATAACCACTCCTAAAATAGACACTACTCACCGGAAGCGAGGTGGCTCCATGGGGTCTTTCTGAACTTCAAACATGTGAATGGTGCGCTGCTTTGCCCCGGAGTTGAACGATACGCTCTGCTGCTGTGGAGTGTACCTAAAATACAAAAAAAAACATCAATACAGCAATCTATTGATAATCAAAGGATTTGCTAATACAATTTTTGACTGTCACGTGGTGAGGTGGTGACCATGCAGTGGCTTACAGTAAAGGTTTAGAGTTAGGAATAGGGTCACGGTAACAACCAGAGTTAGCAATTAGGCAAAATAAAAACCTCTCATTATTGAGCCCTCGAACTTCTGAACTAAAATCATCAATAGCCTACTTCTAGATCGTGTCACAGATAAAACAAAGCCACTTCCATTTTTGCACTAACTTTGGTATTGGTAAATGTGGATGATTCTTTCAGCATCGCATTTAGTGATACACTGTGAAAGAGGCAGAAGCAAATGCTGCCACCTCAACTCATACCTGCTGCCACATTACCTTGTGAAATTTGAACGTTCAATTGTAATGTAGAACTTATCAGTCATGATAATGACATTTGCCGAAGTTATCATAACAAGAAATTTGAGCTAATGCTCACGAGATGCACGAAAGCCTATAGCAGCTCCGATTTAGTGGTTTAGGTGAAAATTGAGGTGTTCGCGCTAAGTTAATATACAAATACCAAATTCTCCATCTGGATCGCATAACGATAGCTGCATGGCGCCACCTTGTGAATGATATAGACTTGTGTCGCAGCCCAAAATCGCCAAAAAATCCAGAAAACCTCCTATTTTGGCATTCAAGGTTATTGAATTCGATGCCAATCGAGAGCCAGTGTATGACTTCCTATTAGTAATTAATAGTAACCTAGGCCCTATCTCGCACCGTTACTGAGATACAGTGACTTATTGGCCAAAAATTGCAAATTTTCCCCACCTCCTCTCATTTAGCACCCTCATTCAGAGTGACCCCCTTCGAATTTATGAAAAAGCTCTACGGTTCCTAAAACTAGAGTCTTCCAGGCAGTCGACGGTGAAGATTTGATGAATCTAGCTTCCATTGCTTTTGACTGATCCACCCGTGTGACAGACAGATGGACTAACAGACAGAATTGTGATGGCTAAGACGCACTGAAAGCAGTAGCTGCTTTCGCGCATAAAAACAGAAGTGACGGTGCTTTATCTTGCAGAGGATGCAGAGTATGTAACTTCTACGCTAACATATCAACAGATACAGCACTTTGTCCAAAGCTAAACATATATTCAGCATAGGGAAGCCAACCCCGGGTATAAATTTCATCCCCGGGGAAACGGGGATGAAAAATGTTCATCCCGGGGCCCCGGGGATCCCCGGAGACGAACAGTATGCTAATGTGCTTCGCCTGTTGTGTAGGCTAATAGTTCTAAATGCCAGGCGGCTGGCCTGCAGAACTGATTAGCCTACATGGAAGGCTAGAAATTTATTTTTTTTAAAGTCCTGTCTGCCAAGTTTCCAAAACTGCAAATGTTTAAGCAACTCTGAGCTCAGTGTCACTGATGAAAAATAGTCTGTACTGTAGGCGTAAGTTAGCAGTTATTCTCTTCGGCTGCTCGCCATGAAGCACTAGCCTAAAAGTCTGTATATGAGGCTGGTTTCCAGTGTCCTGACAATGACAGCGTTTCAGTTACCCTTTCACTTAAAGATATTGGTTTTTATGTTTCCACTTTACACATAACACAAACACAGAGACATGTGGCATATTCAAGGATTAGAATGTTGACAATTATTAGTATATATTATATAAGCTTGATCCAATATAGTGTAATTGTAACTGTCTTTATTCAACAGTCAATATCAATAATAGGCTTACAGTTAGGCCTATTTGAATACAGGTTTGCACACAGCAGAAACATCGAGCCCTGCTGCAGCTGCTAGAGTGACTGCAGTGCAGTCCACGTTTCAGCTGTATCACAGTGGCTCTGCTTAGTGCTCACAATAGAGGCAGCACGGCTGGCTGCTAGGCAGAAAGATAGTGCCGGGGTGACCGAGGATCTGCTCTCCATCCCCGGGATAAAAATCTGGGGACAGCCTGTCCAGGGCCCTGGGGATCGGGGCCCCGGGGTTGGCTTCCCTAATTCAGCATGTTTAGTTTTTGTTTAACCGGCTTTTATCTAAAACTGTTTCAAATTATAAACCAGGACTTGCTCTGACAGAACTTTCAAGTTGGATAAGGTTGGAATATACCCAACACTCGAATAATATCAATATCTTTCTAACCCTAGAATAAAACAATGCAAGAACAGTAATAAGCAGAAAAACGTAAGTAACTGACATGACAAAGTGAGAAGGTGCTTGTTTCTCTGCAGCCCGCACTGGCATTGCGGCCGAGATCTTTGTTTGTACCAGCTTCTCCAGAGCCATCTTTGTATTCTCAGTTATCTGCATATACAACTTATAGGTTAACGTATAGCACCTTACAGGAAACCCACTGCAGAGCTAGCAAGCATCACCTGCCATATGGAATCATACAGTGTTACTTGTCACCCGACACAAGTGAACATGCCCGCCTTAACCTCAGCCAGACAGGCTGGTACTCAATTTGCCTATGGTGGAGAAATGGAAGGCCGAGCTGAATTTGGTTCATCTGTCCACAGACAATCACCCATCAAGTACTAACCACTTCACAGCGACCCGACCAGGAGTCAAACCCATGACATCTTGATTGCAATCTGATGTCCTAACCATTATGCCAGCAAGCTACTAAGTTACTTGCTGCAACTACCACACGATTCCAGATCAATGAAAGAACGAACACATCTTGCCGCATGGCCACTATTCACTAACACAACAATTTCAAATGCTGCCGAGTCTGCTATGGCCCGACATAACGGAATGCAGATTGCGGGGCAAAACAACAACATGACGTAAGGCTTGCAGATGCCAAGCGACATTACAAGCAAAGATTACGTGACTTTGAAGAGAGACTAGCTGGCAGAAGAGTTTATCATAAAGCTGCTATTTAGCAGAAAAGACCAAAAAAAGACAGCATGTTCAGTGCTATACAGCCCATCCCACAAATGCAAACACGGCAGGGTTGAGACAAAAACCCACCTGAAAAACCTGCTAAAAACTCACTCCAAACTTAACCAAATGTTAGTTTCTTGTTTTACCAGTAATTAAATATTTTATCGTGGCTCAGTTTTTAAAACATTTCAACCTACAAGTATGCAAGTATCGTAATGTTTTAGCTGTGGGGAGTGCACAGAAACTCATATAGATCAACCGATTGAAAATAAGTAGAAATCCCAAAACCCATCGTGTTGGGCCTTCTTTCAAAAACCTAAAAAAATACAAAAGAACCTGACACCCAAAGAACAAAAACCACGAAGCTGGGCTTCTTTAAGAATGTTTTGCACCCGGAAACACAGCAATAAAATTAACAGCGTATAACTACAAAACAGTAGTAAATCTTTAGCTGTCGCCTCACTGATGTACAGCACTCTTACTACAATAACCCTGAAGAGAGATTATGTAAGTTACAGTAAGTGAACATTTGATACCTCTTTAATCCTATCTTCATCAGGTCTCTCCAGCTCCGGATCATCAAGCTCAATTCGCTTCGGAACCAAATCCTGAAACTTCGAGTGAACAACCTGCACACAACAACAAAAACAGCCAATCAAAGCTGCACAAATAATAAAATTTGAAGCGTACAGTGTACAATTTTCTTATCTATATATTATATAACATAATGCGTTTTAATCTCCATCCAAACTGTTACATTCTTGAAAGTTGTCATCAATCAATCGATAATTTACCACACCAAAAGGTAGTACAGATTACAACGAAAACATAATAACACTAGATGTCATGAAAATGAATACATGAAAAAATAAACAACTAAATTAAAATAAAGAAGAAAAACATATCACAAAATTGAATGTAGACAATAAAGTATGGAACTATGCATTCCTGCACTATTCCTAAGTAAACAAACATTCAGGTGACTGAGGTTTCCAATACTGTGCACAGCACAAAAGCCTACAGAAAAAAAACAGCTATACGTTCATAGGTTCTGAAATCCAAACAAAAATTTCAACAAAACTGAAAATGATAATGTCAGAGACAACGGCAACTTATAGAGTTGTGGAGTTGACCAGTCTAACAATAACATGCAATACAACAAAACAACTGAGCCTACATAGAATCGCTAGAATATTCTGAATCATAAAATTTGCAAAGCAGAACATCCGACAGACTTTGTCCTGTGCATGTCCGTAACGTGCGATGACGTCGTACTTTATCTTTCCGTCAGCGTCGACCTGCTTAGCCAAAGCATTCGAAGTTCCGGCTTTGGAGTTCTGCAGGCCAAGCCCCATTGGAAACTGTGCAACATGGATCTCTGGATACGCTCCCCCATCCCCAAAATCCTGCCACAAAAAATACAAATAAATTATCCGAAGCACAATACAAGCACTGCCAAATAATAACCCTGGGCAAATATTTCACACACGTGCCTTTGTCAACAAGCACTACAGATTCTATAAAATGGTACCGGCCTCACCACCAGGAATGTAATGATAACATATGGTAGGTCTAGCCTATTGACCATAGAGAGTGGGCTGTTTTTGCATCCACTGCCGGCTCAAGGCTGATCTAAGTAGAGACGAGAACCAACCTCAAAGTCACAGGGCTGCGAACAACAGGGCCAGTTTACATTTTTTTACAGCACTACAGCATAGATCTGTAGCAAATGGCCTTTAATTAATCAGTCTGGCCCACTCATCTTTCAGACAAGCCCTGCTGGCCCACTATAGAGGTTTTTCTACTGAAATTGAGGCCTGGAAAGGGCAGCCAATTTCAATGACGTTGGAACAGATAGATTTCCATATGCATTGTAAGTAACTATTTTTTAAACTCAAGAATTCGACAGCTAATGGCAAAAAAAGACACAGACAATGATTACAAAGCAATCCAAATGAACTTAAGAATGCACACTTTCGACCCATTCTGTTGATTTTTTGGTCTGACATAACCCATTTTTATTAAGACAATTTCTAGGTTGCCCAGCCCAAGTACTACAACATACAATAAGGAACACAAATACACAGGCATGTCTCAAAATAAAACTTTTAGAAAATAAAAAACCCAACTTCATGCAATTAAATGCACAGTAAAACATCTAACAGACTACCTGTGCAGTGCGAGGAACCCAGCCCTTGCGATGTCCATACGGAGGTGCAGAACAAACCGTGGCAACCACCTGCCATAAGACACACAAGCATACACAATTATCTCATTGCAATGACACTATACTAAGCATATTGAAAACCAAAGTGGTGAGTTTTGGCTATGACACACCAGCGATCACTCTTGATGGCACTCCACTTGAAGTTAAAATCCTCCATCTCCGGAGATTCCATTACATCTTCAGATGAGGTGGAATGTCGAATAGGCAAAGCATCTGGTGTCTTTGCCAGACACAAGGAGTGTGTCTGGAAGCGACGCAACAAAAGTTTGAAGACAAAGATGAAGATCTACAACGCTGTAGTCATCATCACTTTGTTGTACGCTTCTGAGTGCTGGATGCTCTTGGCAACCGACTTGATGAAACTAGAAGTTTTCCAGATCTGATCCAATCAAATATTGAAAACTATCACAGTACAGTACAGCTGCAACTTCACATGGGTATGGGTAAAAAACGGACTGTGGATGTCTCAACATGTAATGCTGTAATTAAGCTGTAATTTATACGTTTAACCATTTTCTAACCCTATTCCTAACCCTAACTCTATCCCAACCCTTGTCCACCTCACACCACATATCTACATAGAAGCAAAGTTAAGTTTCCACCTCAGAATCTTTCATGTGGCAAGTCCCGGGATATCACTTTACAAAAGACCCATCATTTACTCAATACTCACCCAGCCACCCAGTCTTTAGCTTAGGACAGAGCAAAAAAAATTTAAGACAATACACCAGTGTTTTTCAACCTTTTTGCTGCCGTGGAACCCTACACAAGCGTGAAGATCACTCACGGAACCCCACGCATTGATCCGTGAGTCCAGTGACGTATGCAAGGATGAAGCTACGGGGTGTCTACGGTCTCATTTCCCCAGCAGGGCACTGAGGGCAGAGCCATCATGAGGACGACAAAGCAGACAAAGATGACCAATACGAAATTTGCCCGCATTAATAGGCCTGCAGCACTGCATACTGCAGCAGTATGTTATTGTATTCCAAACATGACAAGCGAGGCGGTTGTCGAAGGCCGCTTAGCCCCGTCACCAACCTAGAAATTTATCACGTGGACGCTTTAGAGCAGTGCTGTCCAACCTTTTTGACACCGCGGGCCACTTAGTCAATTTTCCACCAGCTGGCGGGCCGCAATCAAGGGGGCCATGGCGAGCGCGCAGAGCGCGAGCCTATAAGGGGGTCTGGGGGCGGAGCCTCCAGCGGGGTCCAGAGGCAG
>Ga0209367_1004541_pt1 | contig 19173 bp, 14 predicted proteins | sample WorMetLIZISLAND2_FD_187412 | JGI IMG/M metagenome (GOLD analysis project Ga0209367, IMG submission 187412) | Marine gutless worms symbiont microbial communities from Max Planck institute for Marine Microbiology, Germany - Olavius geniculatus... ...
CCTAACCCTAGCCACACCAATATAAATCTTATTGCTTCAAATATAATACAGAATAAGACTTAAAATGCAGACGGAAATAAATATAAATCTTATTAGTTTTAGCTGTGAGGTCGGGCGTGTTGATCACGTGGTCGTGTCAGGTGCCCGCTCTGCGCCGACCAATCACAATCGTTTATATCACTCGTCCTCCGACCGACCGACCGCCCGTTTTATGATTTACTCTTATAAGAAAGAATACGTCGCATTTCCGTCGATATTAAATCAGCGAAATAAATGCATTCGTGTAAAAGAAATGGCACTGCCGTCCAATCGGTTTCGCGCGCAATCGCATTTGGTGACCTACAGAAAATGGAAATTTATTGTTGCGTATCACCATGATCGTACAAATAATGTCGTGCAAAACGACTTCTGAGTGGGGGATAAGAACAAATTCAAGACACCAAAAACTGTTGCCTTTTAATCTTTGAGTCTTACTTTACTTGTTTTGTGTTTTTTTTTTAATTTCTGTCGAAGGACTAAAACCACCCGGTAAAGGGAACCGAACGCGCAAAAATTACTGTTTGTTTATTAACAAAAATATTGCGAACACTGTAAAACTTCGTCAGACCTACTTGGATTTTAAGTCTACACAGTGAGATAAATGAACGTAGGGGTATGATTAAAATTCTGAGCACCGTACAGTCGAAAGTTAAATCTTTTATTTACTATAGTCAGTGGCATGGTGTCGTCGTTGGTTAAAAAGGGGGGTTCGACTTTTAATATGACGTGAGGAAGGAATCTGAATGATTAGCCTGCCTGCTGCCGTGGGCTAGGCGTCTCGGTATAACAACGCTTTGCAATTATGTCATCATCATCATTAATTCATTGTTGTTATCTGCAGCATCGCCGAGAGCATCATGCCGCGTGCCCCGGATATTGCAGTGGTGATGTTACGCTAGCGTGCAGTGCTGCATGGTGTACTGACGTTATGATGCAAACTCGGTTGATACATGTACTTGCTCGATCGTGTAAACGAAGTGTAAGACCCACCGCTGAGCCACGATACATGCGTTACAGACGACGGACGACAGACAAACATCTTGTAGCAAACCTTTAAGCTTACAGCTTAGGGGTCAGCCCAAACACACCAAAAATCGCAAAAGCTGGAAATTAAAAAAATACTTTCGAGTAAGAAACGTTCTGTAAATCTGTCTGTCTGTGTGTGTCAGCCGAAGACACTGACGCGCGTACTGGAGAACATTAACCTGTTCTTCGCTGCGTTCTTCGGTGTTGAGATGCTGCTCAAAGTGGTCGGTCACGGTCTGTACGGCTACATACAGGACGGCTTCAACGTCTTCGACGGTTTCATCGTTCTACTTAGGTACTGATCAGTGGCGACATCAGGACTGGAAAATAACCTAGGTTTAAAAAAAGATTTTTAAGTTATAGGTATTTAAGGTTTTCTAGGTTTTCAAAGGTTTTTTAGGCCTAGTTTTTAAAGTTGTTTGGTTTGGTGTCCAGTGAACACCATATACAAAATTAGCTCAGTAAAATATCTTATACATTTTAATGACATAATCACATTGTTCTCTATAAATTATAGCAAGACGAAGTTAGCAAAAATCACGATTAAGATATGAAATAAGACGTGATATGTAATATTATTTTACAACAAACAAAAAAACCGAAAAAACATGAAAAATGGACTTTCAAGGTTTGTTTTTAAAAAAAACTAAAAATCCTAGGTTTTCGGATCAATTTTCCAACCCTGGGCGACATCACTCAATCAATATTTACCGACATATTTTTATATCAAGAGATCTCTCTGTTATACAGTGGCGGTTCTGGTCCCAAAAATCTGGGGCTGCTGTGCTCCACTCCGAAACCCGCGGTACAGGATGGTTTTTAGTTACATTGGTATCACCGATAAAGCTTTCTAATGGTTAGTGTGTTGTGCACATTAAACTTGTGGTGTTGAGCCTAAATCTGCTGTAGCACCCCCAGATTCAGGCAAGAACCGCCACCGCTATAGCGTTATGGGCTCTATGACTGTAAAGCGAGGCATCTGCTTAACTGCCGCGATGGACATGTTGCGTTTAATCTTCTTTAGTCAACTTTTTACAGCACTTGTTGGACCCATACGCTGCAGTAAGACCGCATCAGAATTTTTATAAAAATTGCGATCGTAGGACACGCGATCACGTGCAAACAGACGGACGGACAGACAAACGCGGCTGTTGTTGTTGTTGATTTTTAAAAATTATTTCTAAAGATTAAAAACCACTGATGTCGACACGAAGAATCTTCATTCTGTTCCGTTCCTAGCCATCGTGATGCAGTCCGGAATCGATAAACCAGTCCAGTTTAGCGTCGTTTTGGTCTGCCTCGAGATCTGCTACCGTTGATGTAAAAGGTAAAGGGAGCCATGCCCCAGCTGGGGCGTAGGCGGGGTGATCATCTCCCACTCGCGGCCGTTGAGTCCGTAGGTGGATAAACCACTTGAGTCCGTGACGCATGGCCAGTGCGACGCCAGACCTACCAACGGTCCGTTGATGCGGCCATGTAGTGTATCTGTAGAGAGATTTTCAGCTCTGACAACATGGCCGAAGTACTTCAATTTACGACTTTAGCGATTTTATAGTTTGTTCCCATTATATGCTATAGCAGAGGGGCAGTAAAGTAGACTTTATTTTATAGGGAGATTATTGAAGGAGCAACTGGTTTTATTGTGCAGTGCGGCGGAGCTGTTTCAAAGAACGGGCACCGGTCTGACAGTACTTCGCACGTTTCGGTTACTGCGAATACTCAAACTGGTTCGTTTTCTACCGGCTCTGCGTCACCAACTCGTCGTTATGCTGCACACGATGGACAACGTCGCCACCTTCTTCGCGCTGCTCTGTCTCTTCATCTTCATTTTCAGGTTTTTCCAAGTATCGGTTTTGATTTCGTTAGTTTCGATTATAAATCTAGGCCCTACATCACGTATAGTCTGCATTATTCCCGTTGAACTTTATTTGTCTTTCAACGACGGCATATAGTACGAACAGATAATAGTTGTGGGTTTCTGAAATTTAACTGCTTGAATCTTGAATACTGTTATATTACCGTGTTATGTTAAATTAAAATATTATAGCTCTCATTTGCTTTTAAACAAAAGAAAACGCTCGACGGTCACAGAAAACGACGCGATGAGCGACGCCACTCAAATTACCAAAATATCACTTTATTTACTTCACTAAACGTATTTTCACTAATTTGACCATACTTTATTTCACATAAAAATGGTAAAAATTAAAAAACGAACATATTAAAATAACTTAATAAATTGATTTAATCGCAAAAGAACAATAATATTTACAACGCAGGAACAGTAAATGTTATCTCTAAACATATCCTGCAAAATGTTCGCTTTAGCATGACGTTGTCCCACAGCATAAGTTATCCTTTAACTGAGCGATATGTAAATTGAAAGTCGCGGATAGCCTATTAGAACGAACTGAAGTATAAGCTTTTAATTACAAGCGAAGAAACTCACAGAAAAAAAGTTTTACCGCTAAACGTCGGAATACGAGTTCATTGTATATTGTTGACTTGCGGTCAGAATGTTCATAAAAACGGGTTAATATTTAATAGCAGGGCAGCAGAGGTCTTGGTCGTAGCGTTAGCGATATTAGCGGGCTATTGGCCGGAAGGACGCTCGGGTCACGTGCCATAAGCTGACGTGCTTCGTACAGCACCATAGAGAAGCGGGCACCTGTTGTAGCATAGAGACTTGCGTCGACAGCACCATAGAGTATGTATGTCAATCGGCCGTTCGTCTATTGTCGCTTGATTTATGATCTCTACTGCTCGTGACGTCACCGTACGTCGACGTACTTCCGGTTCCGGTTGTCGCGTGCCGCGAGTGGCGAGATGACCGATGGGAAAACTTCGCTATAGCAGCTTCAAGACGTTCATTGTCATTCACACACGTATAGCAATCTGCGGCTTCAACGCCGCCTGTGAGAGCGAGAGGAAATTTCTATCCCTTTCTCCCTGTCTCGCAGGTGTTATCATGGCGCTACTGTCTTCTTTTGTTATTTTTCATCGTCGTATCACTCAGTGTAGAATTTGTACTGAGTAAAACCATGGGTGCATACGATGACGATGACATTGACCATACATACGAATTAAATTTTAAACATTTGCTAGTTTTTTTAGCACATCCGTAGTAAGCAAAAGTTAAACATTCCTAGAAATTTGTCGTGAATTTTAACTTTTCGAAATTCGTAAATTTTGAATATTGTGAACACATAAATCGACGTAATCTTTACGCTCAGTTGGAAATATCACACTTCACGCTGCCGATTTTTTTCGGAATGCACACACAGAAAACATCCATTCGCGAACAAAACCGCGTTGCATTTGCTGATATAATAGTCCGTGGCGGAGGCATAAAAATATCCTTGCTGTATGTGTGCAGTATTCTGGGGATGCATCTGTTCGGTTGTAAGTTCTGTGACCCGGCGCTAATCGGGACCAAGGCCTGTGGTCGCAAGAACTTCGACAGTCTGCTTTGGGCAATCATTACTGTCTTTCAGGTACACCATATACCCATCTTTAGATTTTTTTCGACGCGCTTAGCTATGATGTAAGCGTCTATGCCACGATGATTCTGTCGTCCGTTTATGGGTCACGGATGTACCTTGGCCAACGGGTAAGTTTTGTGGTTTTTCACCTATCATTAGCCTTTTGTCGACGCTCTCTGCATACAAAATTTCGGGAATGCAGTGCAAGGAAAACATTTTCAAATTTGGAGTCAAATAGAAGGGGTAGGATAAACGGAAGTATTTTTAATGAAAAACTATCTTAGGAACGGTGAGAGACAGGACCAAAGTTGCTATTGATCAATAATAGGAAACGGCACACGCCCTTTCAGATGAGATGAAAATCATCGTTCTTGGATGAGATTGAAGGTCAGTACTGCAACATTAAATGCTATAGGCTGTAGCGCGTCTTCCCTAGCGACAGCTGGGCTTTTTGTACCTAAAGGGAGCGGAGAGAACGAATGCCAAAGGCAGAACGCGAGCTTATGGCGTTTATCTGGGGGTAAAGCCTCCATGTTGGTTCTCAGTTTATGGTGGGGCTCGTGGGGGTCGCCTCCTGGCTACGAGTTAAAGCTTTAAACGAAAATAATCTGTCTACCCTGTGTGTTTATGGCAGCAACGACCAGCCGCTACTTGTGGCCCACATCTTGATCCGCCATTGGGTTTTATTACTCATCCGCGTTAAATTCTACTTGGTGAAATTCGTAAAACAAAAAAAAACGAATGTAAGTGAATTATCGTAAGTCGGTCAGTTTTAAAAATCCTCTAAGCTTGTGTCGGCAAGCAGGATATTATTGCGTAATGGTGAAGCAGTGGTAGTTCTGCGGCTGGGCTGGCTAGATAACCGCGGGCTTGGCGGGAAGTAATGGCACTCAGTATAAGACTTAAGTAGGCCTAGCTGACTATTCCAGCCACAAGGCTCGAGTATCGATTATGAAACTACTCTGCAACTAGACCATATCGTCTCACTGGAAGACTAGGCGAAAGTTCTATTACGTCTCTTCACGAAAAAGACACGCTGACCGGTCGGCTGTCTCGTTAGTTGCTGTCAACGGCGAAAATTTAGCGGCGACGTCGTGGACGACAACGGCGACAGCGGCGGTTAAGATCCTTTCCTCGGCCGAGGTCGCTCTGCTGCTAAATTACCGCATACCAATCTATCAGTCAGCGAACGGCAAGACAGCGACGCACAGGGTCTGTCTCCATGTCAGTGATTCGGTGAAGACTACCATTGGAACAAGTGCAGCGTCGGATCCGGACACGTTTAATCATCTTTATTCGCCACAAACGATAGCAGAAAAACAAACGCAGTAAATAAATAAATGGAAAAAGGTTATCTGCAGCGACGTATATAAAATCATTCGTAAAATGACTAATGTGGTCATGCATCGAACATAGCAGTACAGGTTGGGAAATGCAGTGATGTTATCAGCGCCGTCTTTTGCCAGCGCGGGGCCCTTGGCACTAGCTTACCTGCGGGCCCCTGATACCTATGACCACATCACACAACAGTAGGATAAGTTTAAGTCTGTGTGTTTTATAAAACCTATTTTCTGTGCTTTGTAATGTTTATGATTTTGCAAGCGGAGCGGGCGAAAAAAAATTGGACCCTAGATTTTAGCTTTCTCAAACATTTTCTAGACCTTTTTATTGAGGTCAAGTTGTGACAATAATTCATCCCCTAAAGCGACGAAAATTGTTTAAACTGATCAATCGATTCATCGTCTGTTGCAGCAATCACAACCGTAGCTTGGGGCCCTTTTGGGGCGCTGGGCACTTGGCACAGTGCCAAGGTGCCACCCTTTTAAAGACGGGCCTGGATGTTATCATGGACTTTGTGTTCAAGGCCAATTGGCCAAGGCCAAGGACACTGCTTTTTGTCCTCGAAGCACCTTGAGGACAAGGACAAGTCGTTGAAAACACGTCACTGGGAAACGGCATTTTTATCATACAAAAAGCTTTGAGAGCCCATTTTTTTCGATTATTAGAAAGACAGGCTTGATGTCTTTATGCATCTCGTTTTTGCAGCTTAATACATAGACAGCTTTGCCATGGTATAGTTGCAATGACCCGGACTGCACGCAAAACAGCAAAGTAGCACCAGAAATATTTTTAGTTCAAGAAGATAGGAATATACTAGTACGTAGTAAGTACCAGATGTTCGCACTCCGGAGACGCAGAAGACAGCGAGATCGTCCCATGGTTCCGCGGATGGAACGGCCAGTAGACGGATGCGAGACGTCAGCGTATATCAGAGGTTCGCTGTTGCTTGTTTGTTTCGTTCTACTGAGGCCCTTCTCATGCCCCTCACTCGGCCGCAATTGACAATTCCACCCTTTTGTACACAGGAAATGCTTCGCTGATGGACGGATGTCCACGAACGTTGGTCCTGCGAATGTCCACTTTGTTTGAGCACAAACGTTTATTTAACTGAATTCATGGTAAATTCACGTCTTTTTCACGACCTCCAGTTTTTCTTCACGAAATTCCACGAGGGAATCTCCATGCAGATGCAGTTTTCCGTAGAATTCCTCGAGTTTTTAGTAGATTATCTGCGGTTTAGTGCTGCGAGGAATGGCCAAGAACGTTGGTCCTGAGACTGACCACTTTGTTTGATCCACCCACCCATACGAGAGTGTGACAGTTGCAGGAAAAAGACCGGAAGAGTCGGAGGTTAGATCTATTCGCTCCTTCCTCCTCCCGTAATATTCGGAGCTGTCATATATTATTTATGCATGATAAGCTCGGAGATAATCAGCAACTCGCAAACCGATAAATAATTAAACTATTTTTAAGTGTTCAGGTCAACTTAGATTCATTCCTACGCTCAGTTGGATGGGAAATGAATATACGGGACGAAGGCCTAGTGCGGTCGATTAGGGCGGTGGTATGTTTGCTAGCTGCAAACCGCGGGTCCAATTGTTCGCTGATGCGAGCAATGGATGGCCGCATAGTACCCTACGGTGTCATTGGCTCATGCCAATCTGCTGCCAATTCCGAAAGTGCTTCTGGTCACCAGTCTGACTCAAAGAAGGAGCACTACAGCAAGTGCCGGATCCTTACATTTAGCTCTTGTACTGAGTGTAGTAAGTGAGTGAGCAAGTGAAATAATTTCTATAGCACAAGTTAACAGTCAAAGACCACTTTGACTATGCTGTTGTCTGTCAAAGCAAGTACGTGTCTTTACCGGTCAGCTAGCGTGTGACAGTGTTGTGTCAATATAGATTTATTTTGCTCACTCGTTTATTTAACTATTTTCACATTGACGTTTTATATAATTAAATATGAAAAAACTTACCAGTTTACATTTCTGTGTAAGGACGACTAAGTCACACATCCAAAAGAGCAGAAATGGGCCTAAAATTTGCTGTTTTGGGGGAATCAAAGGGGGAAATACGAAAGACGAATGTTGAGACCCCCTAAGCAATTAATCTCTGCCGAAACACGTCGTCCAATGCAAAGAATGCGGCGATACTCCCAATAATGTGTTCTCCAGAGCTTGGCAAGAAAAGTAAAAAAAGAAAAAATAACCCAATTAAACATTATGTTTTACCTTTTTGCCCCGCCGACCCCGCTGGGCCGATTTGTATCATTTTTGCACGTAAGTTCAGACCGCCGACACAATCATCCAAGTCAAATTTTAAATCGATTGATTCAGAGGTTTGGAGGCTATGGATGTCCAAAATTTGGGGGTTCCCATTGACTTTGATAGTCGCCCTTACAACAGTATTACGCATTACCGTGCTACACTGTGATGTACGCCTCGCTTACGTACTCAGTTTAGTTACCATACTTTTAATTATTCAATGCGGTAAACCTGGGATTCATTTGCTTCGTAAATTTTTCGGAACGCTTGCCAGCTCGAGTCCCAAAGTACGGTACACACGTCGAAACGTAAACGTTAAAGAGGGGTCACACTATTAATAATTGAATTTAGGCCTACAGTAGGTTTATACTACACAATCTGCGGTGTCCCAAAAGTACTGTGTAAAAGGTGGTGATGTAGCTCTTTATGGATAGCTTATCTCAAAGATACGGAGCGTCACCTGCCGTATGGGATCACACAGTGTTACCTGCCATCCGACACAGGGGAACGCGTTTCGCTTTAACCGCAGCTAGATAGGCCGGTACTCGATTTACCTACGCCGGAGGGATGGAAGGCTGAGTTGACCTAGGCGGCTGGTTACGTACCGAGATGGTTTACCTGGCCGCAGGCAGTCACCCGTCCAAGTACTAATCCGGGCCGGTGTAGAGTAACTTCGTTGATTGGATGAAACGCGTTACCGCTACTCCACTGGCCTAAGTTTATTGGCTGACCATATTCTGAATTTTAGAATATTAGAAAACAGAAATCACCAGCATCATCAACAGCTTGTTTAATGCCACTATTTTGAAATCAAACCGTAGCACCACAACTCACGTAACACTTTTTGTAGTGGTTTCTCCAATTTTCAAGCAACAATTTAAAACAGTAAGCAAGTAAGTTAATTTGTATAGCGCACAATTTCAATGGGAAAACCCGTTGAGTAAGCATAAGCAGTGGCCACATTAGCTAACGATGTCAATTTTTTTCGTCGATTTATCGGCGACATGCAATGACTGACACGTCGAAAACAGCAAAAAATCCCACCACATCGATCAGCTGTCGGTGTGCTGTTAAATAATGTCACCTTTTATGATTTATGTTGTTTTCGAAGTGTCAAGCGCCATTAATGTTGTGATCATAGAATATTAACGAAAAAAACTGAACAAAAATTTTCTCACCTCGAGCGACTCGGCTCGAATATTTTTCGGCTACGGCTCCGGCGGCTGGTCGGGTCCACACAGTAGGTTGTGTTGTGTATAAAGGTGACGGACTCAAATGTAAGGTAAGAATACTGCAGCCGTGCAATGATAATTCGAGCGGGTGTTTGGGTCACGACATTTGCACCTCCGACAGACCGACCGACTGCCAATAACGTAATGTCAAGCCTTACCGTAGCGCAATTAACAGCTGCTGGCTTCAGCATTGAGCAGAGAATTGGGATCGGCTGAGACCTGACTGTCATAAATATTGTAGGAAAGCCGACGACTTCGGACGTATACACAAGGTGGCCCAAAAAGTGACCCCTTTTCTTTATTTAAGTGTCTTTTTAGATACATTTCGTCTGCCATTTGTGCTTACTCGTGTATCGTTTAATTTTATTAATGTCAAGTATAGTTAACGTTGTAGTTCTTCCTCTGTCGACGTAAACGAATTCTGTTTTTATGCAAATAAATTGCAATATATGATTTTTTAATGGTTTGATTGCGGTAACTAACGATGAACGCTGTTTGGTTAACAATCTGCATTAGAAGAAACACTGGGTTCTCGAATAAATTGCGATTTTACTTCAAACAAATGAGCGCATTTGAATTATGAATAATTAATAGCAAATGTTAAAAATGGCCAAACAGTATAAATGTCTAGTGTTTTGCAGTTTATTTGGCATTATATTGACCTAGTCGAACAGGATGTCAGTGTTTGGCCCACCAGTTAGGCCTAGAAGTGCTGCGAGCTAGTAAGGTCACGTACAAATGTCTCATCGTCACACTGTCAAACGTCAACGTCGAAAATCTGGAATGACGTTTCGAATGTGCTTTTACTCGCTTAGAAACTCTCTCGTAGGGTTCACACGAGTACAAAGCAAACTAATGCAAAAATGATGTAGGCCTATCATGGTTTTATCGCACTTTACTTTTTCGTTTAATTTAACATTTTGTTGCATAAAGTGAACCACTCAGTAGACAACAGTCAGCGATAGGCTGCAGTAGTAATGTGCAACGAGCAGCTAAATGGTAGTGTTTTGCCACTACTTACATATAGCACCTAAAATATGCGAAACAGCAATACGCATTAATAAGCGAAACGCATGCTACAAATAGGTGATCAGAATGTCTTTGCGAAGATTTGAATCGCCTGAGTGTGGTAAAATCGCATTTCATATTGTTGCGAAGTTTTGCAACTAGTATGTAAAATTTTCTGGTGTTGCCTTGGGCAATCTCGTTATTCTATTACTGTTAGTTGATAGTCGTTTACCACCCACAGTAGTCATGACTCATGATTTGCACATGGTGATAGCTGTGGTCACGATCGATGCCGCGCTTAGTAGGTTAATTTTCACCTGTACAATTTTCGGCCTACTTACAGTTTTTTTTGCCGTTTGCAGTGTTACCAACGTTGGCTACTTTTGGATGCTTGCTGCCCTTGCAAGCTGCAAGGCGACGTTCCTGGCCACTCCTCATGCGTGCTGTGAAGTTAGCCCCATCGTTTATTATTATTCTGTGGGCGGCCCTGACGTTGCCTACACCCCGTATAATCTTTCGGCATAAACTGATTGATATGCTCTTTGTGTTTACTGCATCATCCGTTATGTTCGGTCGTCTCCCCGCTCATAAATCCGTGGTCTTGGATGGGTATAAATATCGTACGGGATGGTCTTCTGTCGTTTGCCACGCAGTCGGTTGGTCGCCAGTTAGTATCATTGCATTCGCCAGAGACCGCCACTCGTCCCAGACAATGCACTCGGTCGGGTCATATGCCGTACATTAATGGTCTATAAAAGATTGTCTTCCTGGCTGGACCGTACGTATATGGCGCGTATTATATTCTCTTCAGTCCTTGGGTCACTCAGCGCAGCCGGTCTACATGCTGCTTTTGCATCACTGAAATTCCCGTCGACATTGTGCGCTATACAAATTTAGTTATTTACTTATTTACTTACTTATTTACTGACGTTCATTACGGTATAGTGTCGACACATTTAGACATACCGTTCCGTTCTCTTTTATCTGCAGCGGTTTGGTCGCAGTTTTGAATGCAAAATTGCTACCCGCAACAATCACTCAAGTGCGCCAAATTACCGTATCGTATGATAGCATTGATTGTGGCGTTCGATATAGCAGCGTCACCATAGCGTGTATGTGACTGAAGTCACTCTCGGAAATCGCTTTCTTTATGCGACTAAAAATCGAACGTTGGCTTTTTGATATAGGCGGTGCGGTCGGCTCACCTTAGCGGCTGCTACTGTGGGCCAAAAAATAAGCCTTCAACATTTGTCTATGCTTTCGCCAAATATTGACAGATTTTCTATTTTTTTACAAGGCAGTATAGAAATTCAGTTGAGATGTGGTGAAAAATTTAGTTATCATGTTGTTAAAACTTTTCCACAGAATGTGCCAGTAAAAACTATTGATATCTGCTCAATATTTGGTGAAGATATTAACAAGAAATTATATCTACGAGTATAGGCTTGCTTTTTGGCTTACTCTATACATTACTAAGAGCGCGAATTTTTTTCCATAGCGCTCATTTGCTGTTTTGACAAGGCAAGTAGTGCATGCAATAGCCTACCGCTAGTAATGGGAGTTTGAATGGTTGTGTCGTTCGGTGTAGATTCTAACGCAGGAAGACTGGAACGAGGTCTTGTACAACGGAATGTCTCGCACGTCAGCCTGGGCCTCTCTGTACTTCATCGCTCTGATGACTTTCGGAAATTACGTCCTCTTCAATCTCCTTGTCGCCATCCTTGTCGAAGGATTCTCATCCGAGGTAAACAGACTCTATTTTAACGTGGGTCTATTTTAGCTTGTTCTTTGTTGCCAGTTTTGAGGTTGTCAGTATTTCAATAAAGACTAATAGTCAGGGTGGACCCAAATGTGGATTCAGGGTATGGCCGAGCAGGGGTCTCACAAAAGAGGGCCGGGGCTTATACAGGCCAGAAAATATTGGACAGTAGCATTACATTTTCTGGCTTTTTATGGCATATCGCGACAGCAGCTTATTACAATGTCAGTGGGTATAACGGTTTAAATTATACAGAGATTTTTCTAAAGCAACCAGCTAAACAACGGGCGGTATAATAGTAGCTCTCAGCCGACATCAAACAACAACTCCGGCAACGCTCGGTAAAATTTAACGGATTTTTCATACACTGTATTATGTCCTTGCTGTCGTTAATAATGTACAAAATAACGAGTTATGAATATTTACTGTATTACAAGTATTTTCTTGTCGTTACATTTGTTGTCATTATTATTATCGTTTCCAGCACGAGGAACGGATCTTCGACGCCGAAGAGAAAGCTGCTCTGCATAAAATCCGCGTCAAAGACGTGAACCGGCTCGAGAAAAACGAAAACGAAAATGCGGTGAGAACGTTAATTTTGACGTCACTGGCGACAGCTGACGGCAACCCAGATGATATAAAGAACAACCAGGAGAAAGGTATTTCGTCACATCCTTCTCCATTTTTGCTATGCGCCCAGAGCGCCGTGAGCAGCGTCGTGGGTTGAAAAAGTGGGAGGAGGCAAAAAGTTTCAATTTTTACTCGCGAAACAGCTACTGCTTTCAGCGCGTCTTAGCCATCGCAATTCTCTCTGTCCGTCTGTCCGTCTCTTTGTCACACGGGTGGATCAGTCAAAAACGGCGCAAGATAGGATCACCATATCTTCACCCTCGGCTGCCTGGAAGACTTTAGTTTCAGGAACCGTAAAGCTTTTCCATAAATTCGAAGGGGGTCACCCCGAACGAGGGTGCTAAATGAGAGGGGTGGGCAAAGTTTGCAATAAGTCGCCATATCTCAGAAACGTTGCTAGATAGGGCCTACGATACTGTTAATCACTAATAGAAAGTCGTACACTGGTTTTCGATTGGCACCAAAATCAATGACCTTGGATGACCTTGAACGTTAAAATAAGGGGTTTTATGGATTTTTTGGCGATTTTTAGCTGCGAAACACATGTCAAGAACGAATTGTGCTAAAATCAATCGAGATGGACAAGGATAAGCTGTGTATAAAATTGTCAGCATTAAACGTAAATTTCGACGATCCAAGTCTCGATTTTCTGGGTTGAAGGAAACCTGCGAACGAGGGCATCAAAGAGCGGTACCTCGTAAAATCATTATTTAACGTTGTTGGCCAGTCTTTCGTAAAAACGGTTGCAGATAGGCATGGGCATGCTGCATATCACAACAAGCACTAGTGACCAGTTTTTAGTCGTATTAACATCAGTGGCTTTGAAAGACCCTGAACTTCCAAGATAAGGGTTTTTATTGATTTTTGCAATCTTCGGCTGCAGCACACACTCCAAAAGTGAATTGCGATCGATCGAAATGGCTGGAAATAGACAAAGGCATAGCGACAAGGAATTGCTATAGACTTTCGCGCGTTTCGTGAGCATTAGCTCGAATTTCTTGTTAGTTCTTATGAGCGTTAGGATCAACTGTTCTATGCATACGTAAACTAATGGGTTTGCTAGCCAGAGATTAACTTTAACGCACGAATTAATCTCGTGCATACATTGTTCCACGCCAAATTTGTGCATGTTAAGAAACAACGCACCACGAGTTGACCCGGATAATTTCACGAGTTAACCCTACCCCGTGCATGGAACAATCGACGCTCAAAGACTTCAGTTTTAAATTCTGATAGTTACAAATAAACCGTTGCCGTGTCGGCGTGTAAACTGTAGAGCGTATTCTGCTGCTGGCGATGCTGCCGGCGGTGTCAATCAGCAAGGATGAGGTCGTGACCAGTCGGTCTCTGGTACACGTCGACACCACAACCGACATGTTCCAACTACCCCAGTCTCAGCAGCCGTCCACCGCCGCCGTCCTACCCCCATCCCGGCCGGGGGTCGCCCCTGTGGACGCTCCTCTGGCCTGGCCGCCGGCCCCAGTCATCACGCGCACGGCCGCCACGCCGATGGGGACTCCGCACGAGTCGCCTCGAGGCTCATCCAATGACCTCGCTACTACCAGTGCTGCTGCTGCTGCTGCTGCGACTCTGTCGAGCAAGAACCTTCGCAATACGCTCAACGTCGACCGTCTGTCTCCCGCCGGTGCTACGGCTTCCTCAGGCATCGTCCGCGCTAGGGTACGCACCAGTATTTACTGCTCGCGGAATCGACGACACTATTGTTTTCATCATCGTCGCTCAGTTTTTTCTCTCTTAGCACGATGACTCATGAATCGCTGCAGTTTGAGTATGGTGAAGTTTTCACGAACATGTACTTTGACAATCTCCAAAAGCCTGATTGAATACCAAGGTCGTAGGTCGTAGGTGAAGGTCGCATGGGTTCTGTGTGTTTGTGTGTGTGATACCGCTGCTGCTCGAGGGCAGTACATAGTTTTGAGCAAGGCTTGACAGTCGTATATTTATTTTTTATAGTACTCTTTCTCGTTTTACGCTGTTTTGGTATCTGTATGCACTGTCTTTGGCGTACGCCTGATTGATATGGTAAATTTGAGGTAAGTGTAAGTTCATTGGAAAAGTCATTCTACTCAATGGCCAATGGTCTGAAATTTATTCGTAACAAAAGGACTAGACAAGGACTAAATGTGCGAGCGTATTGCTATATTATTAAAATTGAAAGTATGTGCTCCCTGTTGCTGTTGAGTTTTGTTTGTGCTTTTCAAGACATTTCGGCCGTTTTGTGCACTTTTTAAATTCTATTTTTCTATCGCTTTCACCATCGACTTGCATTGTCTGTAGATGCCTCCAGCGTCGGGTCACGTGCTGAACGAGACTGGGTCGGGGGCCGACCTGGGCGAACCAACTGTACTGGCGACGCTTGGTCGTACCAGGGCAAGAACTAGCGGCAGTCTGACGGTGGCGGGTCTACAGCGGGATGATCAGGGTCAGTCAGACAGTGATGACAGTGAAATGGATCGAATGTACTCAGCGCAGCTTGGACGCAACAGCAGCAGGTTGATGCAGTCTTAACGCAGCGTTAAGACGCGCACAGAGCGATATAACTGAACTGAACTGACACGGTTCAGTTTTTCATGCACCAGGGGCGTCACTTAGAGGGCTGGAGAAGTCTACGGACTCCCAGAATTTACGATTTTAATTTCTTCTTGCAAATCGTGTCTTTGAAACAGTGTTACTGCTGCAAGAACAGTACGTTACGTAGACTCAAACCTCTAAAAATTACTGAGACCCCAATGATTTACTGAAATGACGCCATTGTGATGCGCAAGCAGTAATGCATTACAGTATAGCACCGTCTAAACTCTAACGGCGTCGGTGATCTACGTGACTATGCTCACGTACGCGTCAACCAATGGCCAACGGGCTCGCCTTACTCCCATCCATTGGTCAGTTCGTCAAAAACTAAATCTGGTCATTTCAGTTCAGTTCAGTTCAGTTACGTCGGTTTGTACGCGCCGTAATTTATCACTTTTTGAGTGTGGCACTTTTTTAAACGACCGCCTATAGCTATACAATTCTCTGCCGGTCTGTCTGTCTGCCTGTTGTCTGTTGCATTCGTGCATGAACCGTTCGACGGCCATTTGGCGGGTACACTGGTAGGGTCCATTGGTCCAGTGACAAACTGTATTAATGGAACTTTCTGATCCGCAGGGAAAGAGAGATTTAAGGTCTAACCCCGCCGCCACAACGTGCAATTGCAAATTTCTGTTACCATCAGGCAAATACAAAAGGAGCGAAGCTCCTATGCATTGTTTGGGCCTACTTGTTACATGTACTGTAGGGCCTACATTATCTTTGCGTATGCATCTTTTTATTTCGCCGGAGAATGTGACGAATAGCAGTAGAAAAAGAGAAACGTGGTTCAATTTTGTTTCGTTTTGTGGGCAGTTGGCAGTTTCTTCCGGGCTTTTCTGTCTAGCTTGTGCATTGTGTTTTGGTGGATTATCGTTTTTGGCAAGTAGAAATGTGTGTGTGTGTATTTGTGGCTGGTTAGCGGATCGGATTATCGACGGTACCGCGGTTCAACGGCGCCTCTGAACAATCAGCGAACGATCACCCCTCCAGGCGCCGGACGCACGCGTCACCCCTGGCTGGACAGCCCCAGTGCTCGAAGACCTACACGGACCAGTCAGCATCATAGCTGGATCGACACGACTGGCGGGGTAGCGGCACAGTCTCAACGTCGGCACACGGTCTCCAGCAGCAGGACTCGTCGACGCAGCGGCAGTGACGTACGGAGCAGCCTGGGCGGTGGATCGGGTCGAAGGGGTGAGCAGCGATCGTCCAGAGGTGGTCGGTACCAGCACAATGACCTCACAGGCAGTGGAGGATCGCCCGACGACTGGCGAAGTTCACCGTCCAACACAGACGAACATCGAGACAAAATGGTATGAAAGATTCTTGTTCCACGCTGGCACTCGTACATGCCCATGTTTTTCATACATTGCGTACTAGATACCGCATTAATGGAGGAGCCGAAAATTGTGAAAGCAGTACCAGTCCAAGCCGGCCGAGCGTGGTTTTACTACAGTGACATAACGGGTCGTTAATAGGGTGTTTACACAATTCAGCAAACGTCTAGCATTACATTTGCTAGAAGTTTGCTGGATCGTGTAAACACCCCATTACTAACGACTGCATAACGGGTCGTTAATAGGGTGTTTACACAATCCAGCAAACGTCTAGCATTACATTTGCTAGAAGTTTGCTGGATCGTGTAAACACCCCATAACTAACGACTGCAATCATGCGTGACCAAACGAACGACAGTATAGGTCACAGGACTGAATGCTGCGTTCACATAGTCACGAGTACGAGCACGATTACGAGTCCGAGTTTCTGTTTATGGCCCGTTGAAGCTTCACTCGTACGAGTGGAACGTTCACGGTCACTTGTACAAGCACATAACTCAACGAATGTCAGCCATATTAAAAATTTGCAGTGAAATCGAATTGACTGATTGCTTTGCCATTAAAACAACAATATTCCACTACAAAGTTACTATTTTTACTAACCGCACACCTCTAACGATGAACAATTTTACGATGACGTCAGTTCTGACGTCGAATATGCGCTACGGCTTTTATAAATTATATTAATGCTATTTACGAGTAGATTACTTTCTACGAGTTGGATAAAAACACGACCTGCACAGAAACTTCTTGTACGAGTGAAATTTAGAGGTAACCCGTACTCGTATGTATGTGAACGGCCGCCATTGAAATACACGCAAACTCGTGTTTGCCGGAACTCGTATACGGGAACCCGTACAGTGCCGGAATCGTACTCGTGTCTATGTGAACGCAGCCTGACTGTCGGCCAGAGCAGAATAAGTGTCGGCCAAACTCCTGTCTGGAGTGGATATGTTCGTTTAATACTGATATATTCTACTCTAAGCTGTAATTGAACGCACTCTTATATTGGCCTTGCATGTTTAGTGAAGAATTTACTTACTTAATTACTACCAGGACATGGCAATTCTTATAGTATGTTGCCTCACTAATCTCGAGCTGCAGCTGACCACCACCAAGCGCCCACCCACTGAGCGTCACTTCTGTGTTCCTCAGCCCTGCTCATTGCTTCAATACCGATCAAGGTGTCCTGGAGCCGGGGATCAAAGAAACTAACGAAAGTGTCCGGATAGCATGACAGTAGGGGCTAAAATTGTGAGTCCATTTTCAGCTACACTTTGCGATTATGTTTGTAAGCACGAAGTTCACTTAACATTTTGGCTTGGCGGTTTTGCCATGTTAGTAGGATTAAATTTTTGATCGCGGCCAAGTTATTTTAATTGCCATTAACGCGTTAGTCGGCGGTATATTTGCAATTAAGATTTAGCATTAATAGTAAAAAACGACGTACGATGTGTTGTTTGTTAGAAAATCTTAAATTGGTGGGTACCGAGGCCTAAAGGTTGCTTCATTACGAGGGCGGAGTACGCGTTCTACGTGCTTTCACCAACTAACCGGTATTTTTTTACTTATTTTTATTCTAAATATATGTTTTAATGTTTGTGTTGCACTGAGTGAAGCAGTTGACTGCTTCTTTACACAGTTAGTTTAATTGAAATATATGCGTATCAAGAATTTGTTAAATTTGTAAAAGTTACGAATTTTTACGAATTTTTAAATGATAAATCGCGAATTCTCAGTTTATGCAGAAACGTTATGCAAATCAAACGTTAGGCCCACTTATGACGTTTGTATCGTTTTTTACAACATTATTACGTAAGTAGTTAATCTTTGTGATGATTATTTGCAGCTTTGGCTAACTGTACTCGTAAAAGTAGGCAAGTAAGTAAAACGTGAATTTATATAGTGCATAGCGTTGAAAAATAGCTACTAAAATTTAATTGACGATGTGCTGTTTGTCTGGAAATGAACGATTTGATTGGATTTGATTTGACGTTTGTAATAATGCTGTATTGTGATTAATTACTGCGCTCAATTGTTGTAATGATGCTAGGTTATACTGTGTACATGATTTACATCACTCTAACTGGCAATGCATGTTTTCTGAAAAAATAATTGCATCCTTTTAGGACCGTATGCTAGGCGCTATACAAAACTTTTGCCGTTGGTTGATTTATTGATTGAATGATAACAGTGGCATAGCCAGAAATTTCAATTGGGGGTGGCCTCGTCTTCCTTCCCCTCCCCTTTCTCTTTCGTCCTTCCCCTTTTTTTCCTTCCCATTTTACCTTTTCCCTCCCTTCCCGTGTCTTCCGGTCTTTCCCTCCCCTCCATTACATTAGAAGTAGGATCCATAAAATCCAGCTAGGGGTCTGGAAAAGCGCTGTGAGCTCTCCCAGCGGGGTCTGCCAAAATCGAATTTGGTGCATTTTAGCTTTAAAAGATGAGATATGTGGCAACAATT
>Ga0209367_1004542_pt1 | contig 19173 bp, 15 predicted proteins | sample WorMetLIZISLAND2_FD_187412 | JGI IMG/M metagenome (GOLD analysis project Ga0209367, IMG submission 187412) | Marine gutless worms symbiont microbial communities from Max Planck institute for Marine Microbiology, Germany - Olavius geniculatus... ...
GGAATAGACTCGGACAGAGTAGAGTTTGAACGCTTACGTACGCCACATAGGAACGTCATAGATGATGGTATAATACTTTGGCATTTTTGCTCGTGTTTTGTTGTCATTTGTTTGTTGAATATTTGGATTCCATATTCATTTTTGCCCAATCGTTAGGTGAAGTCTTTGGCACGATGTGTCGTCGGCCTGTCATCTGTCGTCATCTGTTGCCGTCGCCCGTAACGCATGTATTGTGACTAAACTGGACGTCGTAGGAGGTCGGCAATGGTACCGCTGGATAGGGCGATGACGAGTACCTATAGGCTGTCACTAGTAAACATGTCTCTGTCCGCAGCGGTTTGGCCACAATTTTGAATGCAAATCACTCACGTGCGCCGAATTACCACATCGTTCCTAGCGTTATCGCTTCTAGCGTTCATAGTAGAGTTCGATATAGCATCGTGACCATAGCGTATAATGGGACTACTCGTTCTGCGCTACTGGAAGTCGATCGCTGTCCGTCCGATATAAGCGGTACGGTCGGCCCACCATAGCGTCAGCTGAGCTTTTTGTTGCGTCTACAGCTTCATGTGCCTGTACGTTTGCGCTGCTGTGCTGCAGAGCTGGCTGAAGTTATATACCGTCGTGTCGTTATCATCTACGGACTGACGATGGACGAGTTTGCTCACCAGCGACTGCTTGAAGTCATGTCACGTTCCAGCGAATTTCGCGTAAACTTCGTTTTCAAAGACAACATTCATGGAGACACCGGCTGCGTTCAGAACAGTGTGGACACGCTCTGGGAAGGGTGAGATGCTAACTGAGATTGAGTTTTATTTATAGTTACATACTGAGTTACATGCCTTTTTCAAAAAAAGTACTGTACACATTTGCATAGTGTCATTTATTTTCATGATAGCATCTTTAAAATTATTATTACTAGCAAAGTTTCTGCCTTACGGGCGGGTCCACTCCGTTACCCGGCAACTCAACCCTCTTTAGGCTGCCCGAGGGGGAGGTGGGGGAAGTGGGGATGCACGTATCTAAGGCCCAAGGACTCAAACTTCGCGGTCGGGGTCAGCGACCGTGCAACACAGAAGGTGCCAGAGGGGTATAACAGACCGACAAACAGACAGACAAGTGGACAAACTTTTCGCCCATTGCAGTAAGATTATTAAGTGGTACGGATATTTTGTAGCTCAGAGAAACGACACATATTTTGATAAAGATGATCATATTGGTTCATATGTGTAGACTTGTGTGGCATTTGTTAATTTTGACGAGAGTTGGGGAATGTGTGTTCACATACTACATTTCTGTGAAAATCAAGTATCATAAGGGTTGTTTTGCTTGTTAGAATGATGACACTGTTTATGCCATCTCTGCATGATGCAGCTGAGGCTGCCAAATATGCACAAGGCATACGTGAAAGTCTCGGAGTACGCATTCTGCAATCGGATGAAGACATCGGTCAGAACTGAGAATATTATAATATTATAATACCATTGTTCTGGTACTGTTTAATGGATATGTGGAAATAGAGTCTCACAGGGAACGGTATGAAAAAAATGCAAGTAAGCAAGTAAGCTAGTTAGCCTAGTCATTTTTATGTGCTATAAAAAGCAAACAAAAATAATATTACCGGGAGTAGTAGTTTGGCACTTTAGTTAGTTTTTTGGTTATGCTGCTTCTTCCGTTATTTTATTATTTTTTTCAAGTGAGGTTTGTTACAGTTACGTTATTAGCTGTGTTGCATTGTAGGTGATTTAGTTGAAGATTGGCGACTGTCAATGAAACCTTTCATGCGTGCGTGGTCAGCTTATATGATTTTTTACGTGCGACAGCGTGTAATGCTTCGTACGTCTTAGCTATCGTCAAGGCGTCTGTTCTTCTGTGTGTCCTTCTGCTGCCTATCAAAACGGTGCAAGCGAGGATCACAAAATCTTTACTGTGGACTTTATAATTTTTTGTGACAAAATTTTGTGCCGCTAACAAAGTTCCAACGAGGGCGTCAAAGCGGGTAGCCCCTCCCCTTTAAAAACTCGTTATATTGCCCTTATTGGTTCGTCTGGCGTAAAACGGCTGCTGACCTTGACCAACATTGACGACCTTGCTCAAATTACTTGTCTCTGCTAAGCAACGACTTGGAATTTTGACATAAAAATTTTACACTGTCATAATTTGCTCCTACATGCATTACCTGTAGTGTTTAAGCTAAACATAGCTTGTTAAGTTGACTGAAGGAGTCTGTGTCCACTGCGCAGGTCAGTTGAGTGATGATGTCATGATAGTTTGTCAGCTGACTGAAAACGTCACAAAAGAAGAACTCCACAAAATGTTTCCCGACGCGCTTGATGTCGTCCTGCCGAGAAACAGAATTGCGTCTCACCAAACAGAAAAGTTTAATTCAAAAGGGTTTGTACGAGCATACCGTTTGTACTGGGGCTTTGTTACCAGCTTTTTGAAGGAAAAAGTAAAAGAATATGCCAATATTTTTATAAAGTATGTGTGGATTGAATTGTAGTATACTGTTGAGTAAGTTGAGTTTGCTAGATTTTGGAATAATCTGTCAGATGTCAATTTTTTTGCTTATTTACAAAAAACTTATTTGTTTGATTGTTTAGAGTATATATGATCATTTTGTACATCTTTCTGCTTTTGTTATGTTAGTTTTCAGCAGCAGATTTGATATTTCAATTAAATGCTTAAACTAGCAACAGTCAGAGAGTGCATTATTTGTGAAAAGTGCAGTAAATAGTGTGCACTAACCTGTCACATGTTGTCGATTAATATTGATGCAGTTGCTGTGATGCATTAGGCCCCTATTGCATACACTTTTTTTGCTGTTCATGCAAATGTTTTTTGACTGTTGTTTTTTCACCATCGGCTGATCAGTATGGTTAGTTTCCTTTATGTTTAAATTGTGCCAAGCAGATACGCGTTTCTGACGTTTGGCAGTCGACCGCGCATGCTGGAGGCGTTTGAGCGCTATTCGTCTCGTAGGTTGATTGCTGACGGTCAAATTGTGCACCTCATCAAGTACGAGTCGCCGAAAACCATTCCCTACGGTATGCACGTGAAATTCAATCAAGTGACACCACTGCTTTTTTTTCTTTTGGCATACCATTAACTAGTGTCGTACGTAGTGTACGTTTTTATTGTAAAGGAGCATACGAAGCGACAAAAATCAGAAAAAACGAAGTAAAGTGATCTGAAACGCGATGTTTATGCGCGTCATATTTCAGCTCATTTTATTTCTGTCGCTTTATACCCCGTTTACACGATGAAACAAACGTCAAGCAAATATGAAGTATGCATAAAGCATAGCCTACACGAAGCAATCATCAAGCAAACATCAAGCAATTAGAGCACACGTCGTGCACGTGTATTTTGAATACATTTCCTGGATGGTTGCTTGATGTTTGCTTGATGTTTGTTTGATCGTGTTAACGGGGTATTAAATACACCATGACGGTGCATTTTTAAATCCACACATAAAACTGCACTCAGGTCCGTCGAGAGGGTGGGGTAGGGGGGTAAGCTACTCCGGGCCCCTCGACGTTTGGGGGGCCCCGCCGTCGGCCAGAAATATATAGTACGCCAGAATGTACCATTTTGAAAAAAAAAATTCAAAAATTTTCTCCCCAGAGGGGCTCCGTGAAAATGTTTGGGGGCCCCACGAGAATGTTTCCTGCACCTACGACAGGTCAGCGCCAGCACAGCGCTTCTGATTAACAATTGACATTGTGACAATGGCTGGCGCTATATCAAATTGTTTTTACATTTATGTTTTATTATGTGCTTTCGCAGGCTATCTACGTCTGAAACGGCGATATCGAATCCTCTGTATTATACGAGATCTGAAGACTGCCAGAGCGTATATTGAACCGTCTGATAAAGTTCAACTGGAAAAACTACAGACTGTAAGCATTTCCAACGCGCATGCGTACTCTCAGTGAAATGTGAAATGAGTAGTAACTTACGGGCTACGGGGTGAAGGCCTAGTGTGGCTGAGTGGGGCGGTGGTATGTCTGCTAACTGCAAACCGCGGGTCAAATTGTTCGTTAACGCGGGCAACAGATGGCCGCGTAGTGCGCTGCGGTATCATTAGCTTATGTCAATCAGCTGCAACTTCCGGATCCGATTGTAAAATTGTAAAAGCGCTTCTGGTCTTGAGTCCGTTTCATGTAAGAAGCGCTGTAGCAATTACTGGACTTTACCTTTACTTTTTTTCTTTCAACAGGATGCGAGGTACTGGGAAGGACTGGTAGAGCGGGACAACGACATTCGCAAGGAACTCGGGTTGGTGGCGCCCTCAGTGGAGGAGTTGCAGTTGTTGCTAAACGCGCCGCAGCCGATGCACAGGACATGGTCTGCCGACGATATTGCGTCACTGCTCAACCGATCAAAATATGAACGATCAGAACTGAACGAAATCAAACAGTACCACAAGGCCAGATATGTCGGGTATGTCGGCCTATAGTAAGGCAGCGCCGTATAGTTATCACGTTTAACATAACGTGGCATATGACTAAAGGCTTGGGTTGGTGGCATGGCATAGCGGTAACGCGTTTCGTCCGATCAACGAAGTTACTCTACGCCGGTTTGGGTTAGTATAGACTTTGATTGATGACTGCCTGTGGGCAGGTAAACCATCTCGGTATGAACCAGCTGCCTAGGTCAACTCAGCCTTCCATCATCCCTTCGGGGTAGGTAAATCGAGTACCAGCCTATCTGGCGGGGCGCGTTCACCTGTGTCGGGTGGCAGGTAACACTGTGTGATCCTATGCGGCAGGTGACTCCCCGTAGCTTTAAAATGGGTTTTCCATTAAGAGCTATATCGCCACCTTACCTTTTTAACCTTTATAGCGCCTGCGCACATTTTCTAATAATTTTGGACAGAAAGTAAAACGACAGCTTTTAAGCATATTTTGTCACTGTTGCAGTAATTGCACATGTTACAAGTTACAACTGGCTGATGCCTAACTGCATAAGTTTACTTGAACTTAGCACAGTAAACCTACCTACATTGACTGCTGGTAGCCTACATAAATTAGTTTCTGAACGGTGATAAGGACATCATTAAAGGTTTACTTTGCATTTTGTAAAAATGCAGTATTTTGGTGCGTCTTAAATCAAAATTGTTAAAAGAATAAAATTCGTTCCATGTTTTAAAATTTGTAAAAATTCGCACATTTTTTCAAACGAATTCTTAAATTTCATAAAATGCAAATTCTCGAACTGTGGTTGCAATATTCTGTCAAGTTGGTTTATTTGCAAACTATTGTGATTTACCATACAGGTGACATTATTCAGTGTGATGTTTCTATAAGCCGTTTCATGGCAGTAAACTTTCAAGCGTCATTTTAAGACGTATTTGTTCGCAACATCATACTGACGCTGATTGTACACCATGTCCCAAAATTAGCGCCCCCTACGGATAAGTTAGTGCAAAATCGTCGATAGCTTATAGATTTGTACAAAATGTGAAACAGTAATGGAGACAATCATTCTGAACTAGCATTTGAAGTTTGAGCTTTAAAATGGCTATCTTTGGCTTCGATGCAAGCTCTTAGTCTAAGGCGGGTACGCTGCTGCTTGATCCCTTTGTCAATAACCATGCATTAAACATGAGTTACGTAGCCCTAATGTAAACGAATTCTGACGTCATAATCACGTAACACTGAGCACACATGGTAAGTTCCATACGTCATAATGGATGTGATCGTAAGTATGTTAAGATAGTCCAGTGTACGATATTTCGTTAAAATCCATGAACTTCAAATTAAATTAGGTGTGTTTGAAGCAAGGGTGGCCGCTAATTTTGGGACATGGTGTAGTTTTCTACTAGTTTTTTTTTGTTTGCCGTACATTACTGTAATTATGTTACGAGTCCTTGAAATTTATCTTAGACTAAATGCCACGTTAATCTTTTCGTGCATATTAATAATAATAATAATAATAATAATAAAATTTGCGTTAATTGTACACGTTGAACGATTGCTGTGGTGGACAGGCGGATGAAGCGTCGTCGCTTGCTACAGAGACAGAAGCGTCGTGCCGACCGGCCAGTTGCTGCAACTGTTGACGGCTACGACGGCGGCACCAGTTACTGTGCTGCTGCTGAAGACTATCCGGGCAGTGTTGCTGACCAATACCCAGCCTATGTACCGCCTTGGATTGATGGGTATGTTTGCCGTTCATTTAGTGCAGCTACTACTATTATCTAGTGTTTAAAGTTAGTCTAAATTAAGATGTGTCATCGATGGAAAACTCTTGGATAGTGTTGCAACCGGCAACCAGACGCCCTTTTGTCTTCTTCCATGTACCTGAGACAGCTTTATTTGTACGTGTTGTAGACCTATTGGCACACGCTGCCTGTCAGCTGCGAAAAGATCCTGGAAGCCAGGCTAGTTTGACGATCGTTTTCTTGTACTTACCTTGCTCGGTAATTTTGTTGTTTTTTTTATTGGTGGAGACCTAATGTGCGCAGACTGTTGGGACATTGAAGCAGATGCGGTTGAATGCGCTAGCTGTTGGTGGAAACGGCGATTTGGCTGTCTTGTTTAAAAAAGGCTAAATGATATAGCTTTTCATAGAAAATTTATCTCAGAGCTACGGAGCGTCACCTGCTGTATGAGACACACAATGTTACCTGCCACCCGACACAGGTGAATGCTTCCCGTCTTAATCACAGCCAGACAGACCAGTACTTGATTTACCTACCACGGAGGGATGGAAGGCTGAGTTTGCCTGTCTGCAGACAATCACCCATCCAAGTACTAACCACTTGATAGCGACCTGACTGAGAGTCAAGTTCAACGTCTTAACCGTTAAACTACCAGCATGATCTGCTGTCAACCGTGTGTACAAATCCATATGCAGATTTTGGCTATGCATTACGCTATATTTCGCTGCATCTGAAAGGAAGGTGATAAACTATACGCTATTTTGGGTTTTGTTAGTTTCGCTGTGGTCGTTAGAGTGAAATGAGGTTGATGACGCTGAGTGTGAACTGACATTGTAGGATGTCCGATGTACGCGGGTCGTCGTCGAGCTGGCTGGGATCATAGAGCATCTATACGCCGAGCGACTCTGACCGTACGCCGCTGCTGAGACATTTGGAGTAAAAGGGTGACTGCATGTGCTACAAAACATCGTATGCGACAAAAATAGGGCCGGTCTACGTACAATGCAACTGTCAATCAACTGCGGTTTGGCAGCGTGGCGTGGCGTAGCGGTAACGCGTTTCATCCGATCAACGAAGTTACTCTACGCCGGGCCGGGTTATTACTTGGATGGGTGACTGCCTGTGAACAAGTAAACCATCTCGGTATGTAACCACTAACCAGCCGCCTAGGTCAACTCAGCCTTCCATCCCTCCGTGGTAGGTAAATCAAGTACCGGCCTATCTGTTTGGAGTTAAGGCGGGGCGCGTTCACCTGTGTCGGGTGGCAGGTAACATGTGTGATCCCAAACGGCAGGTGACGCTTCGTAGATTTGGAATGGGCTTCCATTAAGAGCTATAACACCACCACCACCACTACCACTCGATTAAACAGTCCTGGAGAGACGTCGTGGAAAATCGACATAAATGGTCCTCGAAAACACATATAAAAAGGTCCATGAAAGTCACGGATCTGTATGCACCCTGTCAATTGTAACAGATGGTGAGATGACGTCACTCTGTTGTTCTCTTCTAGTATAATCCATTTGAGCCGTCTTTCATAATATTCATAAAAGTGTTAGCAATAATAGCGGTTTAGTTGACTAACATCTATGTTTCCCATGTGCTTCAAATAATAATGAAGAAAGTAGAAACGTACGCCTGCTCCAGTTTGTAAAACAAATGCTGCGGACTACCTAATAACGATGGCAGACGTTAATAAAACCGTTAACGCGTATTAGTAGTTATTTGTCATCTTGTTGTATTGTTGTAGCGTTCATAGATCATAGATCATAGTTTATAGTTCACCACTATTTATCAGTTTAGCTATAGTTTTAATTTAAATCGGACGTATTTAAGATGTTCGCTTTAGCCTAACAAGTGTTCTGCGGAAATTATTTTGTGATGAATGACACTTGCCATCAACAATATCTGTGACAAATTTGTAGTTTTTATATTGTCGTTGAGTTTTTGTCAGTTGTTATAGTTTTGTAAGGTTAGTTTTTATCTCAGTTACGGCTTCTTCTTTGTTTTATTAAAATATCGTCTTTGGCGTGTTAGCGATAATAGCGCATGTCTTGTAGACCGTTAACTCTTGCCTCACCGGTTCGGACCAGAGGTGCCGACTTCCCCGATATAGCGGTTGTCTCTCACGTAAAAGAATTATGTCTTTGGCACAACTTTAACTTAAGCCTACCCATTGTTGTATTGTAACGCAGTTAAACGCATGGTTGTGCAAACATTTTTAAAGGGGCAGAACCCCGCATTGTTGTCAGAAACCAGGTAAGCTTAAACATTTACTAAATGTTTTAGAATGCGAAAATGTTTTAGAACGTAAAACATTTAGCAAACGTTTTAGGCGTAGTTACGTGTAAAACACACGAAGCATTTCTACGAAAAAGCATGGAAAAATTGAGATTGTCCTGATTGTTTCCTAGGACAGGAGCAACCAGTGTGCAAGTTTAAGTCGTAAATTATCAGTCGTATGAAAACGGTCCACAGAAATAGTGCATGTCTTGTATTCATGCTTAGCACAAAGCAGTTTTAAGTATAGGTCTAACTATTATTGTTAGTTGCTGTCGACGCCTAAACCGTCGATAACTGAACGGTTGCCCGCATACATGTCGGCACTAGACGTCGACATCTTTGCTGTTTCACACACGTTCACTTCGTCGATACAAGGAAAGTACTGTTGGCCTCTAGCACATTTAGGGCCATCACTCGCCGTACTAATGACACCAGCCAGCCAGCTGGACAACACGTCCTTTGATACGAGTCCATTATTACGAATTAGGCCTACGTGAGCACAGAACAGCATATTAAATATTTTTGCTGGCAGACAATTATTATAGCATGTGCGTGCCTAATCAATCGATCAATAAAGGGAAAAACATGTAGACGTAGCGTCATAAATATGAGTGGAAATCAGAAGCGCATTGTGCATTGTGAACATTTATGACTGATCGCTGTCGTTCACTGTAGGCCTGGTGAAATAGTTTGGTTTTTCATGGCTATATTTTGTGATCGTGTCACTCGCCTGCTTTAAGTCCGTCGCAAGTGGCGGATGCAGAAGACCGACTGGGCATGCATGTATGACGTCACGTTGAACGAGACGTTTTCATTGTAGTACAATGTGTACGTCAGTAAAACTCTACAGCAGGTGCTTCGTTCTGAGTATTTTTCCGGTACAACAACGAGTGCACAGACGGCGGACGGTGTTTGAAAGTGAAGGAACCAAAAAACATGAAAATCATGGCGATTGGCAAGCCCGATGTGCCAGCTTGTATCATGGGGATCGCCCCCCTAGCGGGTTCTAGGAGCAGAGCCCGTGGTGAAAGTTGAGGACCAAAAGCTTGCTGAAGCTGAAATAGCATCTACATTTTGCACTATGCTGTAGGCCTAATTCAAGCAAAACTAACAAGATCATCAACATAAATTTATTTATGTATGACAAAGTGAGGGCAAACAACATTGTGTATCCCCACCCCAGCCCACTCGAAATAATAAGGGGGAACGTTCCCCTTGGCCCGGCGTTTTGCGGCCCATAAATATGTACAAAATGTCATTTCGATAAACCAGTACTTTCGTAGGCAGAAATTGCCAAAGAAATCAATTATTTGTGCGAAAATGGTCCACATGTTTTAGGAAAAGTTACTATCCTCGGAAACGCCATTCAGTGACGAAACTTTGGGCCTCTTGTTTCTCATTTTTCTCTCAACCAAAAGTATCTGGATCCGCTCCTGTCGGCAGCATCAGTAATTAGTATTGAACGGTGTTGATGGTTGCTACCGAGGTCCATTAGTCGACTCGTTCGTCACTGTGCTGACAAGTAATTTAATGCACTAATATACTATTGTATTTATTACGACGTCGCTACGTACGTTCCGTATTTTATCGCACGCCAACTGATCGCTGGTCGTATATTAGTGGCAGGGGCAGGGGCAATTGCCCCATCTTTAATTTCGGGATGTCTAAAATTATCGCAAAATCTTCGGCTTGTTGGAAAATGTTCGTCAAAAATGCCAAACTCCATATGCTTAAAATCTTAATTTTGGAAAACATTTAGGGACACGTTTGAAACTTTGAGCACACATAATCTTCTGTGTTAAAAATATGCCTCGTCGACTTTTGTTAACCCACGACGCCGCGGTACATTATACCCCGTTTATACGATCAAGCAATCATTAAGCAAACATCGAGCAGACATCCAGCAAACGACGATCAAACGTGGAGCAAACATCGAGCAATTAGAGCACACGTCGTGCACGTGTATTTTGAATGCATTTGCTGGATGTTTGCTCGATGATTGCTCGATGTTTGCTTGATCGTGTAAACGGGGTATTATGGGTTTCGCATGACAGATGTGCGCATAAGATATCGACCAATAGCCGCCGCTAAACGTGTTCGTGTTTAGTTTGTTTTTTTTCGATGCAAAAATCTACCATTATTGCAGTACGTTTGCAAAATATTTGTCTGCTTAAATATTAGATTTAGGATACTAGTTAATTCTGGTAACAGGTTATCGTCGATCGAATAATTGTTTACGGAGTCTCTGCGTTTGCCTATCCGTCTGTTTACGTGTTTACTCCGAATTTAGTATGTTTTAACTGGCTTCGATAACCTAAAATTGGTTACTTCTTGACAATGACACTTTTCCGAAATAGCACTTTATTTTTTTACATTCATACTTAACACGACCCATTGACACCTGCAGCGACAGCCGTGAGCGGCTTTTTAACCTGCTACCTATTGCGTCGGAGGGCATTTGTTCGGCATGAAATTCAGATCGAATGCTATAAATTAGACTAAAAGTCATTTTGTCACGCCATACGGTGTCAGTATAACAGAGTGACGCTGGACATCAGCACGTGTTAGCTTGATGATGGACGCAGCCGTGGTTGACGGAAATCTGCACGAGGTCAGAGAGAGAAACGCCGTCGAGCTGCAGGTTGAGACCAGTGATGAAGTCAGGACACGAAGCGAGCAGACGACGGCTAGCGACGTACCGCCGTCGAGTTTGTACCCGCTCATCACAAGCATGAAACCGTTCGGCATTTACTTCACTTGTCATACTGCCCGTGTAAGTTCTTTTGCGGCAACGAGCCAGAATGACAGTGTCAGAGGTCGACCTCCGGGCTGGAACCGTGCAAGGATCTACGCTACGATCGTCCTCGCGGTGACCTGGCTCAACACAGCTCGAAACTGCATCATTCTTGACGGTAACGAGACGTTTGGAGCAGAACTGCTTACGAAACTTGGAACAATTCCCGGAGTTCTGCTCATTGCTTTGCTACACACCACGTACTATATTGCCAGTCATACCGGCAGTCTGGATGCCATCTTTCGTGAAATGAATCTGTCCGCGGACGACTGCTCTGTGAAGCTTCGTCGTAGGGCGAATATTGTGACAGTCGTGTGCTGGCTTTTAGTAGCGACTGGTACATCTTATTACATACTTACGCTTACACGGGAACAACTTAGTGATATCTCGTTTATGCTGTTAGTTAGCACTTTTCGCTTGTCGAAAATTCAAGCTGGAATCTTAAAGATAATCTTCTCGCTCGTGCAGCTACACGCCATAGCTTGCTGGGCATTAACTCAAGCAATGAATAGATCTACATATTTTAGCCACTGTCCTAGCCCAGTTTGCTTAGAGCAACCAAATTTTAGAAATTCGTATTAGTTTCGTTTTCGCCATTGTTTATTTTTGTCATTTTTGCGTGCAAGTTTACTCAAGCAATGAACTACATTGTCACAAGTTTCCTGTACGATCAGTTCGACCAATTGAATAATGAGTTCGTCAAATCCGTCGGTGATCAAGGAGAGTTCAGTGCAGACTTCGCCCAGTTTCGTCGTCGTCACCAGGCCATTAGCCACTCAGTCCAGGAGGCGGATCGATTTCTCATGATCAGCAACGCGGCATACTTCTGCTGTCAGGTCACCAGCATCATCTTCGTGTTCTACAACACTATTTTCTTCCGCGACGACACCGTCGCTCTGGACCCGGCTTTTGCTGTTCTTTACATCGGCTGGTTGAGTATCAGCGTCTTGGGCTTGTCGCTGACCGCTGGACAGGCGATAATCCTTAATTACACGGCAAGTATTTTTCATTTGAATACGCTCAACTTTAACATATAAAAATTTGTGACTTTTTAAAAAAGCTTGAACCAATCGAAGCCTTACACTTTATCTAGAATTCAAATTATTGTTATGTACATATTTTTGTTTGGCCTCTGCTTGAATAGTAGGCTTAAGATAATTGCTAACTCTCTTTGATCGACTAATTGGTTACGGCAGTCTCATGCGTTTGTCTATCTTTCGTTCCCGTGTTTACGCCGAATTTTGTACTCTTTTTATCTGTCAGTGTATAAACAAAATGAGCTGGAATATGTTATCTCCCAACAATCAGACTTTTCCGAGTTGGTACTTTTAAACGTTTTCTGAAAATTTGTAGTCGAGTTCGACACCACAGGTTTATCGCATTAGCCTAACGAACTACAGCGAGCGCATATTGCCTGCAGCGACAAATTATTTACCTGCTACCTATTGCGTCGGAGAGCATGTTCGGCGCGAGATTCAGCTCGACTGCTATAAATAATAAGATAGACTGAACGTCATTTTGTCACGGCTACGGCGTCAGTATAACTCAGTGACGCTGGACATCAGCACGTGTTAGCTTGATGATGGACGCAGCCGTGGTTGACGGAAACCTGCACCAGGTCAGAGAAAGAAACGTCGTCGAGCTGCAGGTAGAGACCGATGATGAAGTTAGAACAGGAAACGAACAGACCTCAGCTAACGACGTACCACCGTCGAGTTTATATCCGCTCATCACAAGCATGAAACTGTTCGGTATCTACTTTACTCGCGATGCTGTCCGTGTAACTCCCGCGGCGACGAGCCAGCCTGGCAGAAGACGCCGTTTAGGTTGGAACTCTGCAAGAGTCTACGCCACGGTCCTCCTCGCGGTGACTTGGCTCAATGCTGTTCGAAGCTGCATCATTTTTAACGGTAAGGACACGTTTGGAGCAGAGCTGCTTAGAAAAATCGGAACAATTCCGGGAGTTCTGCTTATAGCTTTTTTACACACTACGTACTACGTTGCCAGTCATACCGGCAGTCTGAATTTTATTTTTCGGGAAATAAAGCTGTCCGCGGACAATTGCTCTGTGAAGCTTCGTCGAAAAACAAAGATTTTGACTGTCGTGTGTTGGCTTCTAATGGCAACTGGCACATCGTATTACATACTTATGTTTACAAGAGAACAGTCAATTGAATTCGCTGCGATGCTGATAATTAAGGCTTTTCGCTTGTCGAAAATTCAAGCAGGTATCATGCAAGTATTCTTCTCGATTGTGCAGCTACCCGCCACAGCCTGTTGGACTTTTACTCAAGCAATGAAACACGTATTTTTGACTTACCAAAAACATTGTTTATTCAAAATATTTCGTCACTGTCTTAGTCCTTGCCGAGTTTTCCCAAAGCAATTAAACCTAGAAAGTTCTTAATTATTTTCGATTTTACCTCATTGTTCTATGTGACTTCTTTGGGTAATTTTTCTCAAGCAATGAACTACATTGTCACAAGTTTCCTGTACGGCCAGTACGACCAATTGAATGATGAGTTCGTCAAATCCGTCGGTGATCAAGAAGAGTTCAGTGCAGACTTCGCCCAGTTTCGTCGCCGTCACCAGGCCATTAGCCGCTCAGTCCAGGAGGCGGATCGATTTCTCATGATCAGCAACGCGGCATACTTCTGCTGTCAGATCACCAGCATCATCTTCGTGTTCTACAACACTATTTTCTTCCGCGACGACACCGTCGCTCTGGACCCGGCTTTTGCTGCTCTTTCATCGGCTGGTTGAGTATCAGCGTCTTGGGCTTGTCGCTGACTGCTGGACAAGCAGTAATCCTTAATCACATGGCAAGTATTTTTCATTTGAATAAATTTAGTTCTAACGCTTAAAAATTTGTGACTTTTTCAAAAAGCTTAACCAAAACCACTATTTATAGTGTAGCTAGAATTCAAATTATCGTTATATGCGTATTTTAGTTAGGCCATTGCTAAATAGTAGGCTTAAGATTGCTAATTCTAGAAAGGAGGTAAGCTATCGTCGACTGACTAATTGGTTACGGCAGTTTTATGCGTTTGACTATCTATCTGTTCACATGTTTACGCCGAATTTCGTAATTTGTCAACTGTTTGGTTTCGGTAACCTGAAATTGGTTAGACTTACTTATCTACAATCAGACTTTTACGACTTGGCATTTTTGAACGTTTTCGGAGAATTCATAGCAAACGTGACACACTAAGCGTAAGCGGTAACCCTACGCTTACCCCATTAGCCTAACGAACTAAAGCTGCGCATAATGCTTGCAGCGACAGCCGTGAGCAGCTTTTTGACCTGCTACCTCGTTCGTCGGAGACCATTTGTTCGGCGCGAGAATCAGTTCGAATGCTATAAATTAGGCTAAGCGTCATTTCTTCGCGGTTACGGCGTTAGTATAGCAGAGTGACGCTGGACATCAGCAGGTGTTAGCTTGGTGATGGATGCAACCGTAGTTGACGGAAACCTGCACGAGTTCAGAGATAGTAACGTCGTCGTGCTGCACGCCGAAGCCAATGATGAAGTCAGAATAGGAAACAAACAGACGGCTAAACATGTACCGCCGTTGAGTTTGTACTCACTCATCACAAGCGTGAAACTTTTCGGCATTTGCTTCACTCGCAATGCTGTCCGTGTAACTCCCGCAGCGTCGAAAGTACGTCGATCGTTCCAGCTGAAAACCTAGCAGGATCTACGCTACGATTCTCTTCGTCGTCACTCTGCTCAACGCAGTTTGAAGCTGCATCATTTTTGAGGGTAAGAATACGATTGGAGCAAAATTGCTCAGAAAACTTGGAACAATTCCCGGAGTTTTGCTCATAGCTCTTCTACACACCACGTAGACCCTACTACGTTGCCAGTCATACCGGCAGTCTGCATGCAAGTTTTCGTGAAATGAATCTGTCCGGGGAGGATTTTTCTGTGAAGTTTCGTCATAGGGCGAAAATTGTCACAGTCGTGTGTTGGCTTCTAATGGCAACTGACACATCTTATTGCATACTTATGTTTGCAAGAGAACAATTTGTTGACTTTGCGCTGATGCTGAATTTACGCTTTTCGCTTGTCGAAAATTCAAACGGGTGTCATGCAAGTAATCTTCTCCATCGTGCAGTTACACGCCATAGCTTGTTGGACTTCAACTCAAGCAATGAAATACATATTTTTTTCGACTTACCCAAAGAAAATTGTTTACTGCAAATCGTTTGTCTTTGCCCTAGTCTTTTCTTGCCCAGTTTTCCCAGAGCAACCAAACTCTACAAGTTGTTGTTGGGTTTCGTTTTCAGCACTGTTTATTTCTGTGATGTTTCTGTGCAAGTTTGTTTCACCTTCGTTACGGGTTTCCTGTACGGTCAGTTTGACCAGTTGAAAAAAACGTTTAGTAAATCCATAGGTGATAAGGGCAGTTCAGTGCAGACTTCGCCCAGTTTCGTCGCCGTCACCAGGCCATCAGCCGCTTAGTCCAGGAAGCGGATCGATTTCTTATGATTAGCAACGCCGCATATTTTTGCTGTGAGATCACCAGCATCATCTTAGTGTTTTACAACAAGATTTTCTACCGCGACGACACGGTTGCCTTGGAACCTGCTTTTGCTGTTCTTTACATCGCCTGGCTGAGCATCAGCGTCTTGGGCTTATCGCTGACCGTTGGACAAGCGACAATCCTTAATCACGTGGCAAGTATTTTTATTTGAATAAGCTTAATGGCAACCAGTAAAAATTTTCGGACTTTTTAAATAAGTTTGAACCAAGTCCACGCTTTAAATTACTCGGAATTCGATATCTTAGTTAGGCCGTTCCTTAAGTGAAGTAGTTAAGTAAATTTTGTGTTAACCTATAGGCCTATACGCACCGTATAGTAAGCACTGACATCAGTCTATTGCAGGTGTGTAGGCTTATATTGGAAAACACTATTTGCCTGTTGGTATTTTCAGGCACACAAACTGGGTGACAAAATCCACGACATTGACGTGGCTGCGTTAGACGTCAAAACCGTTAGCGAGGTACGTGAAGTGTATGCACATACAGTGCAGGAGGAGGTCCAATGTCCATCAACTTCAGAAAAGACGCAGCACATTTTATAATTATGTTTAGCGACAACAGCTAGTATCAACAATTGACCATTTTATTCGTGAATCATTATAGGCTGTAAATTTTGCTAATTTTTAAAAATTATTTTGCACGAAGGATTGAAAAGTAGTTTGCTCAAGTCTTTTCGTGCTTTGTAACCTGTACTAAAATGTTAGAATTTTCCTCTACTTCTTCGTGTTCCTTGTTCAGTGATCAAATACAATCTTCCTCTATGCCGCGAGATCTCGGGACTGCTGAACAGCTTCGTTACAGGATACAGTGACAGTTCAGTCAATTCCGTGATGTTATCAGTCCACTTCTTCGGAGGTCTTCCTCTCTCCTACGCCGTCAACTGATTTCAGCAACACTGTTTTGCTCAAATTTACTCTAGCAAATTACAATAATTTGGCATGTTTTGGTTGTGTTTGGCAGATGAACATATTTTTGAACCGTTTAAACGGAGAACGAATTGGTGTCAGCGTACTTGGTATATTTGTTATCGACAAGAACACGATACTGACGGTGTGTTTTAGAGTTCGTCTATCGCTGCATGTCATTTGAATATCATATTCTAATATTCTGCAAGCAGTGAACAAAGTAACGGTAAAACATTTAGGCTACGTGTACATTAAGTTAAGTAATGCGTTACAAAAGTTTATGATACTTTGTCCATTTCGATAAAATAAAATAAGCTGAATAATACGGAAAAACTGAGACCGACTGACCGAGTTGTAGCTTAGCTAAAACGTGATCGAATGTAGCAGCAACATAAAATATAGTCGCGAGATTAGAAGTTTTCGTCTAAGTTATTCGTATCTGGCTTACGTGATGTTTAGCGTTTGTTATTGTAAGTCCCATTCGTGATATTTACTGCAATTATTTTAATACTAAACATTAATAAAGACAAATTAGCACACTTTGTGGAGTGCATTTGTGTAAACAAATTAAGACTTTCTGTGTGAAGAAAAGCTTCGTGGTATACCAGCAAACAAACGATCTTCAAAAAATTAAACCATTCCTTACCAGGTACGTAAGTAAGTAAGTAATTTATATAGCGCGTTAACTGTAACAACTTCGAACGCAACCAGACTATCTAAAGTCACCACTCACCAGACATTTCTTTTCTTTTAGAAAAGTTTAAAACATTTTTAGTTTGCAAATACGTACTATATACGCTTACTATTCCGGCGCATTAAAGACACTGTAGACGCATTAGTAGAAATGTATGCTTGATTGACTGATTGACTGATTTTACGAAACTAGCACGGTTATGTCTTGTGTTTACTATACAAAGCTTTCCCATCGCCAAATTCTCTATTTAGGCTTACCTAAGAAAACTTTCTGGTGTTTATAATACTGAATGAAGACGGAATCTATAAACAGTATAGTAGGCTATGTACTGTTGTCGTCATTGTTTGGTTGCGTCAGATTCTCGGTCTGCTGATCACGTATTTCGTGCTGGTCGTACAGTTTGCAACCTCGTCTACTTGCACGCCGCCAGCCCCGACGGCTGTCCCAAACAACTTCACCACTGCCACAGCGGGGTAGTCTACTACTAGCCGTCAGACTGCCATCGCCAGACGTCTCTAAGCAAAACAGCACTTGTGTTATTGTATAAATTACCTTGAATGACCTTGAGTGTCATCATACGTCATTGAAGACGGATATGTCCGCTAGGTCGTATGAAGATTTATGTTATTGGTCGGCAACCATAATGTGACTTTGTTGTCATATAATAACCAGGGACTGATAAAATGACCGTCAGCCCACTACAGTGGGCGTTCTGCCGTATCATTAGCAGACGCTGGATAGCATAACAGCTTTGTATCATTACTCACAAATCATATTATGGTTTAGCGGTTACGTTGAAAGATTAGATAAAATAGATGTAATACTTTGTGAAAATTACGACGCAATTTATCTTAACTACAGCATTCAGTACAGTTAGTGTAATAAATCATCAACACATGTCAGCTAAATTAAAACAAATACATAAAAAGTTCACACTCCTCAAAATAAAGAAAATGCAAAATGCAGAATGCTGATAAATATTACTCAAAGTCTCAAAGGCGACGATAAGTAACTTAGGCCTTTTCGTAGCAAAGAAAAATTTTTAAAAAGGCAGAAATAATGTCTAATAACAGATTACACAGAATACTGGCAAAACTGCATGCACGTCACGGATGCATCTATACAGTGGCGTATTTAGGATTTGGCAAGGGGGGGCACGGCGCGCGCACAGCGCGAGCCTATAACTGGGGTTTGGGGGCAGAGCCCCCAGCGGGGTCCAAGGGCAGAGCCCCTAGTCGGGGAGTCAGGAGGGCGAAGCCCCCCTTAAGCTGAAACACTTTTTGCTTTTGAACGTTCAATAGAAGCCGCAAATTCGCCCATTTTTCCTTAAATTTGCTGGAAAATGGCAAAAAACGCACCTTTTCATATAAAGTCGCCTGTAAAAAATGTTCATGGCCGGGCCAAAGGGGGAGCATCGCACCGTGCCCCCCCTAAATACGCCACTTTATCGATTTTTAAAAAGGCAGAAATAATGTCTAATAACAGATTACACAGAATACTGGCAAAACTGCATGCACGTCACGGATGCATCTATACATTGCACTACTTCAGAGTCCAACCCAATAGGTTAAGAAAACCAGACTTGTAGTACTCGAGTCCGGACTTGGACTCGAGTCCGGACTTAAGTCCGTTTTTGCTGGACTTGGACTTGGACTTGGACTTGAAAGCTATGGACTTGGACTTGGACTTGGAGGCTCTGCAAGCAAGTCCTTTTTCAAGTCCTTTGTACCTACAAGATCGATAGCACTGTAACAGACTACTTCGCTGTCGCCTTGTAAATCGG
>Ga0209367_1004544_pt1 | contig 19171 bp, 12 predicted proteins | sample WorMetLIZISLAND2_FD_187412 | JGI IMG/M metagenome (GOLD analysis project Ga0209367, IMG submission 187412) | Marine gutless worms symbiont microbial communities from Max Planck institute for Marine Microbiology, Germany - Olavius geniculatus... ...
TAAAATAGGGCCTAGTACTGACCATCGTGCAAAATTTCACGCCGGTCGGCCCACGCATCTCGGAGATCTCGCGTCGGGAGAAAAAAATAAAACATCTGGGCTAAAACATAAGTCCTTCCGAAAACTATCGTTTTCGGGCGGACTAATAATCAGTGCGGCGAAAAAAAGCATTTTAATAAAGAGCAGCCCATGCATGGACATTGGTCAGTAGAAAAGTCTGAAGCGAGACGTGCATTATGTCTAATAAGATACAGAGAACACAGAATGGGATAGCGGCATATTTCACCCCTTCAGTCGATTATGGGTCCGAGGCAGCGCCGTTCGCTGAAAACGCTTTAGAGCAAATAAGCGTGAAATCGTTTCTTGGTGCGGTTTAGCGGGGATATACTGCACGACATGCACAGCGGTGTATAAACCGGCGTTTTTATAGAAAATTGTTCTTTTATTATTTCGATAAAAACGTTTCATCTGCTTTATATTAGCTACACCACTGCGGAAAATCGTAACCTACTGTGTCAGCCTCGTATAGCTAGATAGCAAAACATATTGATTTTATGTAAATTAAAAATAAAAGCGAATAGTTTAAGCACAACTTACTTGACCGCTGATTTTTGACGAAATAAACTTGTAGACGCTCCTTGAACGACTTTTCGTTCGTGAAAAACTCCACACGAACTCTGCATAACAGTCACAAATCGTTGCAAAAACTTTAGCAAACATTATTTAAATTATACAATAACTGTACTTTAGCCAAGAGCATTCGGTTGCTTGCACATGTCACAAATTACCGTAGGCCTATTGAAATCATGCTCGATGAGACTAGTCCACGAAAAGCTAGACCGTTCGCAGATTACCGGACTGTGTATTTTATTTTTCGTACTCATCGATTTCTTTTTCAGTTTTTTTATTCACCAACTTCTAGTACAGTTCCATGTGCTAGGTAAAATAGATGTCGTTAAATTGTCATACACCGTGTCTGCCACGATAACGACATTTAAATGAAAATGACGAGATCGAAAACAGCCTTACGATTCTAGCCCTATATACCCGCAACTAGCGTTGCTGCCGATCAGTCGCAGCAAAACTGACGTTTACGCGCAATCTTCTGCAACTCGTTACAGCAATAATTGCTGCACCGCGTAGGTTCATAGGCATATAGTATTTTTTCCAGGCTGTTCTTCTGCAGATTAGCGACCATATGACGTCGCGTAGCGTTAGCAGTAGATTATTTCTAGAACTAAAGAACTTCAAAGTAAATGGACGTACTGAAACATTGTGTTCGTTGGGACAGCAAGGGCAAAGTAGCATTTAAACTAACTATCCGTCTAAAGATACGCAGTATAAATGATCTCAAAAAACTCGCACAGACACTGTAGCGGTTGTGTAATACAACACAAAACGTGGCTGTATACAACGATCGAAAGCAGCAGTTTTGGGGAATACAACAATTTTGCCTACATACAAAGAGAGATACGTTTATACGTAGTTAGTGTTAATAACATTTCCACTAATCCACTGCCTTCGTGCAGTAATAATGATCGTAACGTCATCGCGCATTCCCTACACGGAATAACTCTGTGACCGGAAATTGTACAGTCACGTGGCCGAAATCATGTCACGTGGCGGGTGCAATAAAACCCGTGTCAAATTCACGGTCGCTGACAGATTTAATTACTTACTTAGGCACTTAATAGATGTGAGTGTTTCGGGCTTTTTCTTTAGTTTACCAAAGTTTGCCTGAACTTTACTACACAGATTTTTGTTGATTTTTTGTACAACAACTAAATGTACTAGGCCTATATTTTACTGCAAGTAAAAATTCGAAAAAATCATTAAAACGGCGCACAGACAAAAATAAAATATAGGCCTAGTGTGCTCATTTGTCAACCTATCGTTAAAACAGATCAAGCTCAAAAACTTCTGAGCACTCATCGCGGTAATCACATTCAGTAGGCCCATTGTGGACTTGGAACAATACGGCAGATGTTGACACTGCGGCTACTGAACTCCTGCATGGGCAGCGGTAGCACTACGGTCGTGGCCTTGTGGAGCTTCAAAATTGATAATTTCTGTCGCCCGCCAGCGGACAGACACTGACGGAGAGGCGAGACACAATTCGGCTGCAATGCGCCTCGAGAGTACACGAGGACGGTAATGAACGCTTACGCTCGTCTGCGTCGTAAATAAACCGCTTGCGACGACGAGGAAGCGATGTGCGTTGTCATAGCAACAGGCTGTTGTCATAGCAACTGCTTCCCGCTGCTGCGACCATCAGCAGGTAGATGGAAAATTGCTTGCGCCGGACGGACAGCGAGACGCTGCTGGCAAAATATAGCGACGAAGCGCAATACTAGGGAAGCCGGGTATATTACGCTGATTCATTGCCCGAAGACGACCACTAATGGCCGGAACCGCCATCCATTGACAGCAATGTCATGTCTTGCCATATGGACACGTGCGGTCCAGCGCCGTCACTGACTGACCAACCATAGATACAATAAGCATACAATACAGGCCTAATACAAATACAGTAACGCAACTTTGCACTCGAAAGCTAACCGGCAAGCTGTCAGTTTCATCTAAAACAAAAAACAAAGAAACTAAAACTATTACAACAAAAGCACCAAAACAAATTGAATCAGATGCCCCGATCTAGGCAATCCAAAAACACTTTAGGCCTAATAGCAGCGACTAAAGCGTGAGACAAAAATAACTAAAATAAAAACTAGCAAAAATAGATATTTTAAAAAACTGAAACAAAACGAAAAATCGTAAGCTGAAAAATCCGACAATAAAAATAAAAAGTTGAGAGAAGTCAGTCCAAAGAATCTAACTTACTATGGAAATGATTGGCTGGCTAGCAGCGTCGCAGTAAACTGAAGGAATTTGCTCGCAAGATTATATTGCTTCAAACGAGCCTACTCCACGTGAAATATTGCATTCATTAGTGCATCGTGATTGACGCAACGCAATTAGCGATGACTAGGTTTCGGCGGATCTGAATACGCAGAGGCAGAATGAAAGCGAAATTCTCTAAATTGCATCAAAATGCAACTCTGTGCAGACATTAAGAAAATGCAGCATACGCCACGTTTGACGTACGGCACTGTATATGTAATGTAGTATAACAGCAAGAAAACTACCAAGTCTACCAATTTTACTACACAATACATGTATGTTCCACAGAGAACATTTAAAATGTACTTTAACGTTCCACTGTTATTCCAGACAACTTTTACCACCTATGAAATATAAATAATTAAATACTTCCCATTATTCGTTTTTTCAGTGAGCGCTAAAATCGTCATAGTCTGCGTGGTATTGTATACTTCAGTATTTTTGGCGAATAAGGGTTTAAATGTATTTTACATCGTGAAATATGACTTTTTATGCTCAAAATGGTCAAGAATCCGTGTTGCTGCAGGGCTTCTCTCGAACAAAAAAAGAGGCGTGAAAATTCGAACCCTTACACTGAGAAATCGTGCGTATACGCTACAGCTCGGAAGGCGAAGTATCGTGTGACCATGCGGCACGTAACAGACATAAATAACAAACAAGTGGATGGGGAGGGCGAAGCTTGCGTTAAACCGCCAGGAAACAAACGAATGGCGATTAGACGCGCTGGAATGGCCGGCTTTGTCGTTAATTACGACGACATCTAGAGACGATCTTTGCAGTCTTAGCACGCTTACTCTGTCTGCTCAACGTCGCCGTAAAATAGGTCATACGAACGTTCGGCAAGCAACCAAAGAAGCGACATCTTCCGTCCATAGCTTACAGTTAACAGTCTCGAAGCAAATCTTATCTGGTATCTTTCTAAGTGGTAGACTTGTCGTTTTTCTGTGATTTTGTTATGTCCACTAGTTAGTGGACATAACAAAATCACAGAAAAAAAGACCAATTAAAGAACATCTGAAAATATAGTAAAAGTCTTATCATTTGTCAGTGTGTCGAAGCAAAAACGGCCTTCAGTTCGTAGACATGGAACTCACTGCCGAGACATCTGCCTGGTAAGTAAGTAATTCAGTAAGTAAATAAATAAGTACGTAAGCGAGCAAATATCTATGTGTCGCGTCGTCGCGCCAGTCAGATATCTGGCGACTTCTTATAAGCTGTCAATAGTAACCATGTCTCCATCTGCAGCGGTTTGGCCGCAGTTTTTAATGAAAAGTTTTAAGCCATAAATGGCTACATCTTAGAAATGGTGAGAAATAGGGCCAAGGTTGCTATTGATCACTAATAGAAAATCGCATAGGCCTTTTAGATAGGATAAAAATCATCGATTTTGGATGACCTTGAAGATCAGTACTGAACTGGACTGTATAGGCTGTAGCGCGTCTTCCCTAGCGACAGCTGGCTTTATTGTCTATAAATATTTGACTGGCGGTGCATAGCACAGCTTGCGTATGCTTTTTGACGACACCCTGCACAAATAAAGGTCTATTCACTTACTTAGATGGCACTCGCCGGCGTTCGGTCTTTTATTTCGCTCTGCGATGATTGAATTCTCTGGTTCAGCAAGGTGCGCGTCTGAAGCCGGATCGAGTATTCGAGTACGATGATTAACAGTACAGAGAATGTGTATCTCAAACACCTCGAGGGAACGGAATCCGTACCGAGCAACCTTGCCGTCACAAGGTGTATTCAATTTGCTCATCTGCGCAGACGCACCTTGTCCAGAATATGCAGCCAATCTCCCTCTCACTCATTCTCTTTCTCTCTGTCTTTTACTTGCTTCCGTATTTCCATGCATCTCTGAAGGAGTCTGTCGCAAATCGCTAAAAGTGTGCTTTTTGACTCGACTTTTGAAACTACTGCAAATGTAGCTTACTACGCGTGTGTACAGTAAACCTATTAATGAATTGTGTTGATTCGACACGTTACTACATCTGTCAAATGCGACTTGCTTACTGACAGCAGGAGCGTTTATGAGCAGCGTTTTCTTCTGATGCCCTTCATGTAGTGGGCTTATTTTCCAGCACGCAGTTACAGCATCAATCTCAGCTTTCGGTCCTCAGCCCCGATTTCCGGTCTTTTGGACCTTGCATGGTCCCTAATAGCCTTCACTGCGCCCAATGCTTTGGGGATTGGGGAAAGTCTGGCTGCTGATATCGACGAAGTCCAACCACTATCACGCAATGAGACCCACGGAGCGACTCAGTGGTTTGTTGGTCACGTGACAGACCTTAGTTACCGAAACCAACCGAACGCCTGTGCTTCATTAGATATGAAAAAAGTTTAGCTAGTAATGTTCTTGTTTGTTTTTTGTGCAATCGCCTACAGAAAAAAAATACTGTGATGAGCCTATGACCACATAGAACCATTTACAAAATGGCAAACTATGAGCAACTGCCAACTGCTGCAAAGTTGAAGAATTAAAGATATCAAAAGAAAATGCACACGTATATGATTTAGTCTGTCAACAGTCGCTCAGTCAGTCAGTCAGTCAGCAGATCAAATTTGGGGTGTGGGATATTTTTCCGTACGGACAATTGTCCGCCGGTCTCAAAGCGGTCATTTCCCCGCCGCTGGGTAACTAGAGCATTCACACGCCAACGTATGTCAAAGTTCACACGAGGAAATGTCGACCTGAACGCACGGGGAATGTCCGTTTCCCTGAATTAGGACTATGTCGGTTTGACATTCATCTATCCCGCGCAGTAAAGATCGTAGTCTATTAGCAGCTGTCTGTCACGACTGTCTCTGTCTGCCATAAGTCACGTCTTCGGGGAGTTCACCACGCAGGTGCTGTGACGCCACAGCGCACCGCACGGCACGGCATGCTGCCAGTCTTCTGCAGAGACATTAATATTTGACCAGCTACTGGTAGCGTGCGTCGACGATATGAAGCTAAACGGCCGTTAGTACGCCTACATTATGAATGATCGGGGATGGCAGAAAGCAGGTCGATCATGCGTCTTCTCGGAACGTAATGGGGTGTTTATACGATCCAGCAAACTTCCAGCAAATGTATTCAAAATACACGCGCTAATGCTGGACGTTTGCTGGATCGTGTAAACACCCTATAAATGTCTAGAGTGATTTCGAATCAAAAAAAAGCAAATGGATGAACATTTGTATACAGATAAAAACGTAAAAACTACAGAATAGCAAGCAGTGGCCAATTTTAAGAGTGGGAAGCTTGCGATGCCTCAGACAGAGCTGTTGAAACACTGTTCAGAAAAACAGAAACTGGACAGCCATATGTTCGCTTCCAAAATGCATCGGAATGTGCATCTAATTGCAAAAAAATCTCTAAGAGTCCAATAGAATCCAATGGCAGCTTCGACCCAGATTTTTGCAGAAAAATTAAAAAGATAGATAAAATCAAAAAAGCGACAAAGACGACAAGAAATAAAAAAACAGGTTTTGGCTCTCTTAACGAAATCCTGGATAGGCTACTGATGGCAACTCTTATTTCATGAGCGGGATGTCACAATTTTTCTGCAATGCAATTGCAACGTAGACTCGCTTGGCGTTGGCAACACTGTCAAAATACTAAAATACGAAAAGGCAACGTCTGAAATGCCAATCCCAGACATATCTTAAACTTAATCGTAATTCTAAGCTTAATTCTTAAGTTTATGCTTAATCATGCCCGCAGCAGCGTAGTTTAGATTGGTCCGGCTTTATGGCAAGCGCGGAATGTCCCCAGCAGGGTCTAGAGGCAGAGCCTTGACGAAGGGTTAGGGAGGGGATAAAACTATTTTGCACTATGAGAACAGATTCGCACAAGAATTGGCACCAATATTTCGTTTCGGTCAAATATAGTTGGGAAAAAATCTAAACATGTGCTGCCGGACCAGTTGCCATTATACGGTTTTAAATAAATATTCATGCGAGTTATGTTAGCTTTTTGAATGCCGTTCGACCTTTTAATCTTCAGCGTTTACGTTGCTAAATTCATATCGCACTAAGGAAAGGCCAAACCTCACGATTAGAAAGTAGGGGTTCCTAGCATGCGGTAATGTGCAATACGATGCAGACCACTTAAGTAAGTAAGTAAGTAAATGATTTATAAAGCGCCAAAGTCTCAGAAAGAATCAGGGAGCACTTTACGTTATTGTCTCACTCGTGTACTTTGAACTGCGCTCAACAGACTTAAAGCAGGATGGATTCAGTAACGGCAGGTGAAAGATGCAGGTAGACGCGAGGCCAGATGTAAAGGTGTAAAGGTGTATAGATGTGCGGGTGTATAAGCTGCAACTCATGCACACACTCACCCTGGCGGCGGAAGATTGTCGTAGGTTCCTAGCGCCGACACTATTCCGCTAGACGACGACCGATTGTTGTCCATAGCGCGATGCATGCGACCGACGTGAGTAGCGCTTGTATGAAACCACGGATTTGACATTGTTTTCTCCCACGGCCAGCCAATCAGTCAGCTGAGCCGGTGCCGGCCGGTGAGCTCCAGCCGCCGTAGCCTCGCAGTGGCCAGGCAGCAACGAAGCTCCCGCCAAGGCACCGACAACTACGTCATTTCTATAGCGCGAGTCGACTCACTGCGGCTCAAGTCCGACCGCAACTGAGAGCAGCGCAGCTCATCCCGGGACGCGACGCCTACTAACTGCTGCTGCACCTCACACAGACAGACAGACAGACAAACAGATGGGGAGAGAGAGTGCTAGCAGCGCACCCGCTGCTGCAGGTGGTCGCTGCTGGATGCCGCGCCGATACGTGCAGCGTTACCTAGCAACCGCAGCAGCAGCAGCAGCAGCAGCAGCTGTTGCAGGCCCGGCCAACTGTATTCAGTCGCAATCAACTGTCAGGTTATTGTTCATCATTATATCATTCATGGGTGAGGTCATACAGGATCAGAGTAGCCCGGGGCAGTAAGCTTATACAGTGAGTGAATGAATGAGTGAGTGAAGTTTCACGTAATTGGTCGTTCCAGAGACGAGTCTTTCTAAGCATTAATTCAATATAAACCACAGAAAAAAAACCTAAAGACGTGCACTAAAAACTGACTAAAACAAATTTGCGTCAGGTAAAATAGGTAAAACTTACAGCTTAACGAAAACCTAACAAAACCCAAACTAGCAGATCTTGCAAGAACTATTCATGTGCGTGTGTGTGTGAGGGTGCGTGTGCGTGTGCATATGATTGTGAACAACGGAACAGTACCGCAGATATGCCGTTGCGCGAAAGATCTCGTTCTTGTATAAGCCTAATCGTCCAAGTTCAACAATCAAACTTTTTATAATCAAACTGGCTAATTTCGAATATGAATAATTTGACGCCCAAGTTCAGTCACATGTTACATGATCGACTTCAAAATAGCGAAGTGATTCGGATCCATTTTCCTGATGGCAGAAAACTTTGCTTCTTCTGCATATGTTTTCTCGACAGTGCAATGTGCAATCTTTAATCGACACAATTTCGGGTTTTGGGAAGCGGTCGTTAGGTGTGTTTACCGGCGCTGACTCCATCTCCTTGGCGCACTTGATAACGATCATTCGCCTGAAGCGCTGCGATGGAAAAGCATCAAACGCCACACCGTGTGGAGACGGCATTATCGACTGTCAACCGCTAATGGCGGTAAGCCGATGCCGCGGAAATTGCACAGTATAGGCTACGCAAGAAGGTATAGAAGAGAGCTGAAAGTCAATAAGGAGACACTAATACTCTTGTCTAATAGGACTACCGTTTTTGCACCGCGTAGGGCTTCTTGTGGATATTCATCGTTTTACCGGTGCACTCGACGGTCTGGTACAGTCAGTGCTCCTATACGGGTCCGAAACTTGGACCCTTACAGTGGCAGACAGCAAAACACTAGACGCATTCCACATGAAATGCCAGCGTCGCATCCTAGGTATATCATGGCATTAGTTCGTGCAGAACGAAGAGATTGCCACTCGCACTGGTCTCCCTTCCTATCTACTACATCTGTTGTCGTCGCTCAGCCATCTTTGGACACCTAGCGAGGCTCGGCGACGAAGTACCAGCTCACAAGGCACTCCACAATGCGTCAGGTTGTCTCAGGGACGCCTTCCAGACCCTACATGGAAACGTCGTCCTGGTCGTCTGCGTGGCAGGTGGATAGACCAGCTCCGAAGAGACAACAACCGCCCACTTGCTGATCAATGGAAGCTGGCTATCAGGCGTGGTCACGGTGGAAGAGCGACGCTACGGTCTAACGACTACGCGACTACCTGACCTGACCTGACTCGACGGTAAATTTTTAAGATGTAGTCTGCTGCACCTGATTATTATTCATTGTAGTGTTTAGTGTAGATGGTTAAACATTTGATCTCACCGCAGCTTAAAATAATGTATCACTTATACTACAGTGCATAATATTTGGCCTTGTATTCAATGGTCGCACTTACGGAAGATCGGGACCGCGCAGAACAAACTGGACCTGCAATGTCAACAAGGCCACAAAGTACAAGACCAAAACTAGAAACTGTAAGGCCAAAGCCAAAAACAAGACAAATTCACTGGCTGTGGCTGTAATTTTTAAACAGAAAAATAATCCCGTTGATGTCACGCAACAAAGTTAGTTTTCTACCTCATAGCCATTAGCCAAGCCTGAGCATAGCATCCCTAAACTGTCACGCGAATATACGTGTAAAGCGAATAAAATCGTTGCACAATTGTACCGCCTGCTAAGGTAATAAAAAGTCGAGACACATTCCTAGGCTGTCGAAAGTCTATCGTGTTCAGGTGTAGGCTCGTAGAGGTTATATCGATTGTTGTCAGCGCCGCGGGAGATCGAGAAAAGCCAACGGCGGCGACGACGACGACGACACAACGAGATATCGAATGACATCAGCTCACCTGGGCCCTGGCTATAGCGAGATACGCGCAGACTACACTACTGTGATTTGTTGTTAACTTGTTAGACAACAAGTCGCACAACAAACTGTACAACATCCTGTCACGTTGCGATGTTGTGAATTTGTTGTACTTGGCCTTCTAATTGATGTAGACTTGTGCCGTACATTTATTGTGGACTGGCTGTAGACTTTCGATCTGTTGCGGATTTGTCGTACAATAAATCGAAGCAAGTGGAGTTTTGGCAATAGAATACACACGTAGCTTGAATCAGTCAGTCGTAACAGTCAGCCTAATCCTCCCTCTATGCACGCAGCGGGCGCATCGATCTCAACAGCTTTGCACGGTGATTATATCGACCCGCCTCAAGGACCAGCTGCTGAAGCTGACACAATACACATCTACCTGTTGAACTGATATCGTACTGTACTTTCGAGTTGCTGCTGCACTTAAATCCAAACTCCAGCTGTTTTTCTTTGTTGTACATTTTACAACAATCTGGTGCAACGTAAAGCGAGATACACAATAAACTTAGCGGTATAATAAGCGTTTAGTATCTGCCTACTCCGTTCTTTAATTAATACCGGATTTACAGCCTATTTCAGTATCGTATTCGAGTTCGACTACCACTAGCTAACGCAGTCACAAAATCTGGTTTGTGGCATTTTCACTACTGCTACTAAGGCCTATAGTTTTCAGCCTTTATTGTCAGTCTCTTGTGGATAATCTGGTTATATGGATCCAGAGAATATGACATTGCCAGGGTAAGCAGCAGCTGGTGTTCTGACGCTGAAGCCGATGACGCCTATACGGAGCTTGGCGTTGACAGCACTGCATCTGACAGGTTCATCACACGACGCGTCATGCATGCAGACGGATGGACGTGTCGCAAAATTAACCTTCACTGCAACACTTGCCGACCGACCGACAGCAGCATATTGTGATGTTTGTCACTGCCAACTCCTGCTTCCACAACCCTCCCGAAAAACCGACAAAATCTCCCCTGGATATAATCCCCATCAGACAAACAAACCTTCTCGGACAGATGCACTAAGACTAAATCCCTCTGTGCCCTCTGTGCGTTAAGGTTTTCCAACGACATATATTTTTTGGTATTTTAGAGTGCGTAACCACGATAACTGTTCCATGGTCAACTAGACTATCCGACGACCTGAGAGCATAGCGTTCTGTTACATGCCGGGGCGTTTTATGACGGGAAGCGAAGGGGGTGTTTTGTCTGGAAAACTGTCCTGGATTCTACATCTGTCGCGCCTACTCGTGGCCGATCGTATTATCGGTCACGGCCGTCGGCGCGAAATAATGTCCATTAGCCGCGACCATTGTAAGAAGGACCTTCTTGTTGTCATTCGCGTTCAACTGCATCGAAAACGAGGCTTATTGAGTTCTCGGAGTTGTCCATCCATTTTGTTAAATGTGCATTTTTCTCGACTACAACCACTCGTTCGAAGTGCAAAATTTCAGGCAATTTCAGTCAATTTCTGATTTTGATCGCGAACCTCTGTGGAACGGCTGGCCTTTTTCAAAATCGGACAACGTTTTGACTGACAGCGATTCTTCTCGCGTTCGGCGAAAAAAGTCTTGTAAACTTTGGTCTACTAACAACAAAGTTGGACGTGTGAGTTTGGATCCACCCAAATCGACTTTTTTCGGAAGGCTACACTTTGACCCGTAGGAGATGCTGCCTTGTCACGTTTTTGCACGCGCTAGAGAATGAGCAAAGCTTGCTAGCGTGCATCCCACCGGGGACGCGGTCCCCAATAATTTTCAACGATATAAAACATGCTCACATAGTCTGCGGGGCTGGAGTGGCCTACAATAATCAACTTGTCAATGACCTCAATAAGCTCTGTCAATGTCAATAAAACTAGACAGATCCTATATTGCCACCATCTCAAAGAGAGATGTGCTGATTCCCGAGTCGTCACCGCCTATTGGTCGGTAGCGGGCATGCATAAACTTGTCAGACATGTATAGCCTGATAGACATACAGTGAATATTGATCATTGTAGCTTTAGTGTATTGTTCTGCCATCACGCTCTGCACGTGCTGCATATGGGCCGAAAAACAAAACACTGAAAAATACACGACTCTGTTATAAATTGAGTTTAATGTCGTGGACTAAAACGAACGGTCCATGAGTGTGTTGCATTTCTAGAGACGACTTATGGCGAGGCATCTTTATCAGAAGATGAGCCAGAAAACCTACAAGGTGCGGCAAAAAAATAACCGCCTAAAGTTTTTCGTTGTTTTCTCAGCAACCGTTTGGCATTTTAATCTGAAATTTTACACATTTATTTTTTAAAGTGTTTTACGATTAACTGCCAAGTAAAATATGATTGTATTAAAAATGACAAAGTTATAGATTTTTTAACATGACTGCCTACCGATTTTTCAGCATTAAAAATGTTTAAGCTAAAAATGGTATTTAATTTTCAAAAATCGGTTACCGGTTTTTAACAGAATCAGATTTCACTTGGCAATAACAGTTAAATAAATTTTAAAATTTTAAGTTAAAATTTGAAACGGTTAATAAAAAAACTCTATTAAAACTTTAGGCGGCTACTTTTTTGCCGCACCCTGTATATTGTGTGTAACTGTGTATCAGTGATGTGAAAGAGAGAGGTTCGTGAAATACTAAATTATGTCCACTAACACCGCAAGGGTTTCATATCGAAATTTTAGCTTTCAGTTTGTAGATTCGCTGTACCACTATACGCATTATGCTGCCTCCTACATTTCAACAACGCATAAAGATTAGACGGTTTGTGCCTTACGAATTGACTTAATCACAATTACAAAGGCAAAAAACTAATAAAAATAAATAATTAAAAAAGTGGACTTCTGTGCACAGCGATTAACGATATACAATCAATCAGCGCCGCAACTTTTTTGCCAGCTGCCAGCATCACGACGTATTTGTGTCATAAATCGGTAGCATAAAGTTGATATATTGGCTACTGATTGCCAGGCTGCATTCATTTAAACTATCATATATTTATTTCTCCATTTACCATGGCAACAATAAAAATGTACTATACAATAATAAAAAAGAAATAAAAACACTTGCCGGAAGGACAGCACAGCTAAAGTAGCCATTATAACTGATTCGAAAAGAAATATACGCCAAAATATAGCAGACCTACTGAAAAATCACAACATAACGTTTGAAAATAATGCCGAAAAACTTCGCAACAACGAATCAAGATATCAAACGTTATAAGACTCGTCCATCAAAGGCGGTTTGGCAAATGTTTTGCTCAATTTGTTAATTAATTTAATTAATAAAACTCAATCAATACAAATATTAACCGAAAACAATACTATCAGCTTTTCAGCGTTAAAGTCTCACAAAACGGTGCAGCGAGATAGCGGAACTCTTTGGTGGATTCTCTTCTGCAAGTTTCTCAGTGTTCGGACAGGTGAATGTGACGACGGCAGACATAGTGCAGCAGCAGCAGCCTAGTTGAAGACGAAGACGACGCATGCAGGAACGTGATGTGAATAGCAAATGCACGCCAACGTCAACGGCGTCGACGTCGTTAAATAGACGTCTCAAGTTACGTCGTCAATATCCACTTCTTATTTAAGTAGGTCATTAAGCAGGTAAATAATCGACAATTTGGAAGATTGTACTGTGGTGCAATAGGTTTAACAACAGTAAATTTAAGGTAAAAATGAAGTATAAATAGTTATAGTAATGACAAATTACACAATAACATTAGACTCGGATTTTTAGTTTACTATTTAAGACGATTCTCTGTCATTCTCAGTATTTAAGTTTTCCGCATCTGTTACACGTTAAACGCTAACTGAGCGTATATAACAGGCTACAGATACAACTCAACACTTAGTCTACATGCTGACAAAAACAAGCGATATAATAAGTTCACTTCCTAAAAGAACAGTAGGGTTACAAGTGTATCGTCTGTACCTTTAAGTAAGAGAGAATATTGAATTACTTTATTAAATAATAATTATACAAAGTGTTAAACCGTAGGCTACTAAAACTGGTGCAAAAATTTTTCGTGAATTATGAACAACATCTTATCTCTCTTCAACAAACGGATATGCGCTGCCTGAATTTCCCTACATGAGGCAGGCTGCAATAGTAGATGAACTTGTGATCTATGGTCTTTAGATAACGTGTAACTGTAGGACCAATATATCAAACATCACGTCACACGAAGAAAAAAAACAAAAAAAATTGAGCTAATGCTGACGAGACGCTCAAAAATCTATACCAGTTCCTGTTCACAAACTGTCAGTCTATCTCCAGCCATTTCGTCGCGACTTTTACAGGAATACCTCTTTGATGCCCTCGTGCGCAGGTTTCCTTGAACCTAGAAAATCGAGACTTGGACCGTCGAAATCTACGTTCAATGCCGAAAATTTCATAGGCAGCTTATCCCTGTCTATCTTAATTGGTTTCAGCGCAATTCGCTCTGGAAATGTGTTTCGCAGCCCAAAATTGCCAAAAATCCCTAAAAACCCTACTTTAGCCTTCAAGGTCATCCAAGGTTATTGAATTCGGTGGCAATAGAGAGCCACTGGTGTACGATTTTCTATTAGTGATTAAAAGTATCCTAGGCCCTATCTCGCACCGTTATTGAGATACAGCGACTTATTGGCTAAAAATCGCAAATTTTTCCGCCCTCCTCTCATTTAGCGTCCTTGTTTGGGGTGATCCCCTTTGAATTTATGGAAAAGCTTCACGGCTCCTAAACTAGAGTTTCCCAGGCAGCCGACGATGAAGATTTGGTGATCCTAGCTTGCGCCGTTTTCGACTGATCCACCCGTGTGACGGACGGACAAACAGACGAACAGACAGACAGACAGAATTGCTATGGCTAAGACGCGCTGAAAGCAGTAGCTGCTTTCGCGCGTAAAAAACAATTACTATAAAGCATGTTTGAAAGGTGCTAAACTTTTTTATGTGCGATTCTTCACTGTTACGGTGAATGACTTAACATACATATGTTAAGTCATAAATCATGTAATAAATAAGACATTTGAGCTAATGCTCACGAGACGCGAAAGCCTATAGCAGTTTCTGTTCGCAAACTGTCAGTCTATCTCCAGCCATTTCGTTGTGACTTTTATGGGGGTACCGCTTTTTGATGCCCTCGTGCGCAGGTTTCTTTGAACCTAGAAAATCGAAACTTAGACCGTCGAAATCTATGTTCAATTGTGAAAATGTCAATTGCAGAATGTCCATGTCTAGGCCTATCTCAATTGGTTTCGGCACAATTCGCTCCTGAAATGTGTCTCGCAGCCCAAAATCGCTAAAAAATCCACAAAACCCCTATTATAGCGTTCAATGTCATCCAAAGTCGTACGTGGCAATCGAGAGCCAGTGTACGACTTCCTATTAATGTTTAATAGTAACCTAGGCCTTATCTCGCACCGTTATTGAGATACAGCGACTTACTGATTTATTGACTAAAAGTCGCAATTTTTTCCCACCCCTCCTCATTTAGCGCCCTCGTTCGGGGTGACCCCCTTCGAATTTATGAAAAAACTTTACGGTTCCTAAAATTAGAGTCTTCCAGGCAGCCGACGGTGAAGATTTGGTGATCCTAGATTGCATCGTTTTTGACTGATCCACCCATGTGACAGACAGACAGACAGACAGAATTGCGACGGTTAAGACGCGCTGAAAGCAGTAGCTGCTTTCGCGCGTAATAATAAATAAATAATGTATTGCACGGTCCGTGTATTGTTCTTACATATAGCCTATGCCTGAATATTAAAATTTATAGTGATGGGCCTTAAGTACGCTTAATGCATTTTTCGTTAAATCCCGTATAAGCTTCGTCAACGCATAAACTGGATGTTAATAGCGTATTTTGTTTCCTATAGGCCTACTTGGCAACGGATTGCCGGTCTTAAGCTTCAGATAGGCTAGCTACAGCTGTCGCAAAGTAAACGGCGATTAAGAACTTATTTGTCCGTACTAATATGTTAATTAATAGATTTATCGCTGTTCGGTAAATGTGAAGTTGACTTCATTCAAGTCATTTTGTCTGTCTGTCTATAACTCGATGTTTTCCTCTAGTATTTATAATAAACTTAGGTCTGCATTGCGTTTGGTTGTCTGATAGCTGCATGAGCCCTAAGCCGACCAGAGTCGCCATCTAGCGAATTTGGATGTATTACGCAGTGACCTGCTGAAAGACGACGAGTCAATGACAGGCAACCTTTATGGACTAAATCATAATATCGACCAGTGGCAGAACTAGGACAACATTCGGCTATGTCACGGACCTTAAATCGACAACTCCCGTTGACCTCAAAAACACTAAAGAAGATGTCGACGAGTAACTAGCATGATTGAGTTTCGATGTGCACATCAAAGCGCCCAGAAAGCCATTAGGCTACTTTTGCGGCGTTGTCCGCCTGTCTACCTGTCCTCTCTCACTCTCTCTCTCTCCCTTTCGGATCAGGTGGTTAATCAGAAATGAAGTTAATCACAGTGCTGATTAGACAGAACCCTAGATATACTGTACACATATGATCTGTAAACAAACGTTCATTAGGCCTAGGCCTAAAAGTAGGACAAGGCCTAGATTGAAAAGACGTTGCTAGCAGATTGTTCTCATGAGATATGGCCGGAATAAACTGCATATTACCTCATCCAACCCCGACAGCTGAGAAAAAGTTGCTCTGCTATGCATATAGTGCTTTAATGATAATAGCAAACGATAGGCTTATGTATAGTTTGGACTTATCTTATTCTGTGTTGGTGGAAAATGATGTACCGTACTAACAAACATGTATAAATTCGTCCCGTGGGTCGAACAGACTGTCGCAACACCTGTAAAGAAAAAAAGAAAAAAAGTTGTCATACCTATATGTGTATTTCAACATCGTGAGCAATCCCGCGCAGAAAGTGGCCAATCTCAGTATGCGCATATATAGTTGTCAATGAGGTTTCCGATTCGTGTATTTAGAGATTCGTTCGTAACGTTTGCGTTTCCGTGGCCGAGAGCTGCCGGCAGTTGCCTGTACGAGTACTCATCGTTGAGTTGTGTAGGCAAATCCATCAAGCAGTAAAGTTCGTCCGCCTTTCTGATTCGTAACTACTTCCATGCGATTTTACGAAATTTTAAGCAATGAAATTAAAACACAAGTACAATAGACTAAAAACATCGGACTGATAGCACGCATGACAGATGTTTCTCACACCTATTGGGCCAGGTGTTCTGAACCGCGTGTGTGTGACACTTTCGACATTCTGACTTTCGCCATTTCCATTGTCGACATTTTTACTGTCGACATTGTGACCTGCCACCCGAACAGAGACATAAAATGTTGCGCTATCGTTCCGCTTAGCTAGAGTTCGATCAGCTACTGTTGCTGGTGGCAACATCGGTAAAATTATCCTTTCGTTCGATAACCTATATACCTAGGCCCTATAAAGATCTACGTAATGCACGCCTTGCTGGGTCGCCAATGTTTGTATTGACTGCTTCACTATAGTCTGTAACCGTTACACATTGCTTATTAATGCCGTATGTACTGAAAAAACTTGAGAATTAAACTTTCTCTTCTTCCCTTTCCGTTATTTCTTAAAACGCATTTTTTCTCATCTCTTTCGCAGCCATCAAGCGAAAACCCTTTTCTTTACTGAGGTTGCAACTTATCATTAAGTTTAGCCCCTCACGCTTGTTTACGTTAACTCCAAATTTTGGTTTTTCGTTGTTTTGTTCTTCGAGTGAAGAGCTCATACAAGTCAGACAGACAGACAGACAAACAAACAAACGGGCGGGCAAAACGCGCGCAGCGGCCGATAGGACGACTGCATAATAACAGATCAGTGCTCAGGTGTAGAAATACTGAAAGCCTAGTTACAACCGTGCTCGTGTAGTCTTCTATTCACATTTTTTCACAATGTGGCGCTGTCCGACCGTGCCCATAACTGCATTAGAAAACGAAATCGCATGTCAGTTTTAGTTTAGTTTTGGTTTAAGTTTTATTTTGCACGTAGGGACCTTCTGACGACCGCCGTGATAAGGCTTGGATAAAGACGGTAAAGAAATTAAATCAGATCTATCGTCCCGTTGGCCGTAACGATGTGTGCGGTCTCTCTGATTAGATTCTGCGATGCCGACTGCCAACCAGATGCAGCGGAAATTTGACATTCAATCACGCAGCGTTGGGACCATCATTGAGAAACCGCAACTGTCTAATGTAGTGAATATACGAGGCGATCATCGCCGCGACAATCGTCGCGATCAGTCATTTCGTGTATTCACTCTCTGCATCGTACAATCCGCACTGTATGCGGTGCACAGCTTACGCACCTGGTGGCGCATAAAAAGTGGAACATAGCCTAATATTTTACGTATCGAGCAATGAGACAGTTCTGGAAAGGACTGGCCTTAATCACTTCATGCTTAACCAGTTGTTTAACACGACCTTGCTTCATTGCAGCGATCAAGGCCAATCTTTTCCAAAACTGTCCAACTCCTTTATCTACGTAATGCATGCGCCACACTGTACTATTTATGACTATGAACTAAGCCGAGGTGTTTAGAATAAAATAAACATCTGCAACCTGAACCAAAGACGTGGTTACACGTTATAAGAAAATGTGACAGGAACGTATGTTCGATACGCTAAAATAGTTTGCAAGATTCCTATTTATGTTGCAATACTTTTGTTGTATAACAATGTAACTCTGTGTACCCGGGCCTCTGTTTTGCGTTGCTGATATCGATTTAGGTTAACCGAGTTTCTACACAGACGGCGTAACTTGACATCGGTCACTTCCTAGAAATGCACAGTGGCACGTTCTTGTTCTGTCTTCTGCCCAAATAACAGGTTTACGACAATCCAGCAGCTGCTTCTGTCTTCCGCTTCTCTATCTTGCAGTCCTTAGCATACTCGTGGAGTAATTATTTTAGCATCTGTATATGTGTTTTCGTCCTCTCATTGCTTTGGCCAGCGTCCTCCTTTACATTTGGTCATATTCGTGTATAAAGAAGTGTTCTATTCATCTGAGTTTGTACTGTTGTATCGTAAAAGTAAAAAAGATAGGGTCTACTTCTATTGGCTTTAAAACTTATGCATTGGGGTTACGTTGGCGATTTTCGCTATCACAGGCTGAATGGTAGTTCAAGCCCTGTGTTAACGGCGACTTCTCTTTCTTATGGGAAAGCCAAAAATTCGACCCCCCACAGAATCAAAACCCCTGATCTCATTGAGATAAAATTTCGCACGGTTGATTACGTCGGCGAGATGACCCCTCACGCAAAATTTCATGTAAATCCCTCCAAGGGGGGCTTCCCGGCAAATGGGTGAAATATACGCAAAAAATTTTATAGCTATCCATATACCTTTTTTTAGTCAACTCACCTACAGGTCAGACCCT
>Ga0209367_1004545_pt1 | contig 19168 bp, 11 predicted proteins | sample WorMetLIZISLAND2_FD_187412 | JGI IMG/M metagenome (GOLD analysis project Ga0209367, IMG submission 187412) | Marine gutless worms symbiont microbial communities from Max Planck institute for Marine Microbiology, Germany - Olavius geniculatus... ...
GGCTGTAACAGTTGTCCTGCTATATTCCGATGAACTCCGCTTGAAGCCGACGCCCTTGCGGACTGTGGGTACTTCGCCGCTGTTGCATGACCAATTGTCTGCTGCACGCAAATGCCATATTCTGAAAACCTTTATTCGCCGTCACTGGTAGACAGAGAATAGAACAAGAAAAACGTATACACTTACACAATGATACAAGGTACATAAAAAGTAATGTTCATGCATGTTTCACAGAATAATTATTATCAAAAACTTAACTAATTGTACAACAACGAATCTTATTTGGACACTCAGCAGATCAAATGCAAGGTACATTCGACAAGCTTTTACAATTTTGACATTGCCTATATTAAAAAGATTCATAAATAAGTGATTGTCAACAAAATCATTATAACTACTGACCACGTTGTGTATGTATGACGTATGAAAACATAAACGCAAAGTCTTCCAAGCCATAAGGCCCACAGAGTGAGTGAGTAGGGTTTAACGTCCCGCCCGACACAGTACAGGTCATTTCGGGGGTGGCCTTTGCAGGCAAAATTGCACATACACATAATAATGAAACAGAAAGTTTAACCTTTACAGAAAGGTCTACCCTTATGAAACACGTGACACATAAAATTACCGAAACATAAAATTGTAAGAACTGCCGATTATAATTGTGCATAGGTAACGATGATGGCAGTTCTAATAATCTTACCTGTTATCCTTCTATAGCGCTAAGCCAGACACCAGTTACACTGTTAGACCACGGACATAGGGCTAGTGCACCATGCAGTGAGCATGTTCTTACGCGCAAAAGCAGAATGCTTCGCGCATCTTTGCCATCGTCTGGGCGTCTGTCTGTCTGTCTGTCTGTCCGTCACACTCGTGAGCTGTATCAAAACGGTGCAAGCTAGGATCACGAAATCTTCATTGTGGGCTGCCCCAAGGTCTCTAGTTCATCGTGACAAAATTTCGTGCCAATGGGTGCAGGGGTTCCCCTCGAACGAGGGCGTCAAAGAGGGGTACTCCCCTTAAAAAGACGCCATTTTGCCGTTATTGGCTAGAATAATGTGAAAACGGTTGCAGATAGGTACATACATGCTGCTTATCATAACAAGCACTGGTGACAGGCTTTTTAAATTTATGAACATCGATGACCTTGAATGACCTTGAACCCTAAAAATATTGATTTAACGTGATTTTTTGACGACTTTTTGGCGACTTTTTGGCTGCAAAAGAGTGAATTACAACGAAATGGATGGAGATAGACTAAAATTACCTGCGAACAGGAACTGCTATAGGCTTTCGCACGTCTCATGAGCTTTGCTCAAATTACTTGTCATTTACTGGTACTCACTGCACCTAACACAGAAGGATGGCCAGGCTGAGTAGTCTGGGTGGCTTGGTTACATACCAAGAGATTACAACTGGGAAATGTCACCAATCTCAGTATTAGCACGGAGCAGCTTCGTTGACATGATCAACAATGTTACAACGAGACCAAGCTGCCAACCAAACTGTAAATCAGTTACCTTAACTCAGCTCAACTCAGCCTGGCCATCCCTATGTGAGTAGGCATAGCGAGTACCAATGAATGCTGGGGCATCCCAGGTACACCACGTGATGCACTGGCTCTGTAGCCATGTTACCTTAACTCAGCTCAACTCAGCCTGGCCATCCCTATGTGGGTAGGCACAGCGAGTACCAATGAATGCTGGGGCATCCCAGGTACACCACGTGATGCACTGGCTCCATAGCCATGGTGTTAACTGGTGCCTGACTGCGGGCTAAAGAAACGGAGATCAGCAACGCCTTATGGTCTTTATGGTTCGGGAAGGACTTTATACCTGTTTTTTCCTACAATTTAGAGTTACTTTTTTTCTACAAAACCAAACACATAAGCATGTTACCTTGTTGATGGGCTGATGTCTTTCGACAACAACGGAAGTCATCGGAGGGGCGAGGGTCTGTGGAAAGTTTGGAACACTGGCAGACCTCCTGGTGCCATCCGGTCTTGCAGTAACCTTTGCTGAAAGAACTTTTGCACCACGACCCGAATGTTTTGACCTTCCCACGGCCTGAATATGAATCAGGGGCTTTATTAGCTAATGATCTGCGGAACATAGCTCAAAACAGTCATAGAAATACTTGCAATCACATTCATCAGAAAAGTGCATCATAGCCATTGACTTCATACGAAGTACCAAATAAACTTGAGCTATACATCTTGTGACAGGATGTTAGGCTGTAGGCCTCCAACACGAATTAACTAGAAATGACATTCATTTTTGGAAAGAAAATACTGAATGGCCATTACAGTGTTCACAAAGACTTTCGTACAAGACTTTCCAGGACCCAAAAAGCCCACAAGTCGTGAAATAAGTACAGTGCAACACAGTCTGGAATCCAGAATGTATTACGGTTTGTTACATTCAGATAATACATTCAAGACTGTGACGATAGATACACACCGAGTTCCAAAATAAACAATAACCCTAGCTTTAAACACACCTAATTCAGTTTGTGGTTCATGGATTTCCACGAAATATCAAACACTACACCACACCCATTATGACTGCATCTTACCATGTGTGCTCAGTGTGACGTCATTATGATGTCAAAGTGTGCACTATCAATATTAGTGATAGCCCTACAGAAAGTAAGTCTAAAATTGTTAATACCTAAGAGATTATTTTTTCTATAAAATTGTAAACATAACGACGTCACATTGAGTACACACAACAAAGTGAGGTTATAATAGGCATGGCATGGTGCTAAGGTAGTGCTGTGTTTGATATTTTGTTGAAATTTATGAACTACAAACTAAATTCTGTGCATATGAATCGAATGTTATCGCTAATTTTGGAAAACTGTACTTACAACAGATCTTGACTGTGTCGTAACGTGAACTGGTGGAGGACCACGGACGAAAGAACTCGACACCTGACCAGCAGAAATGACGCGAGATGGCGGAGCAGGCGGCGGATCTGTGGCATAGACGTACTCTTGTTGTACTGTTACCGGATGATGTGATGCTAGCAAGTCTTCACTGTCAGGAGTGTCAGCAACCACAGCCCCCTGACCGCTGTCACTGTCGGCATCTGCACAGAATATGACATAAAGACAAAAGCACATAACACCATCTGTGGTGTAGACATGTTCTCCTGCTGCACAGCCATTGGATGACCAGGTAGCAAAGTTGTCACCATCAGGAACGTCAGCAACCATAGCCCCTTGACAACTGTCACTGTCTGTGTTTGCATCAAACGTAACACAAACACACAGATGTGGTCTCTGTCTCAGTCGTGAGACCATCTAGAGATGTCTTGGACAAACTGTACCATCCTAACAGGTTGCAATATAGGCCTCTCCAAAGCTTCAATCATGTACATTGAAATTAATACAGGCATAACTGACATACAGCTATTAGTACCATAAATATTGAACAAGTTAACTTGAGAATGCAAAGCATTAAAATATATTTAGCCTTAGTAGAAAAAAACTTGCAGCCATCTTGTATTTTTGCACAAATACTAATATATCAGCTGGTGTTTGAGATAGATTAATGTAATTTTGCAAGAGTGTAGCCAGCCATTACAGTAAATGGGCCATGTAACCAAAATTGGCAATAGTAATAAATTCAAGATGGCGACGGCCACCATTTTGAATTTCGTTTATTGCCCATAACTCACTTGCTATTGCATATAATCACACAAAATTTAGCACGTGGATATATTTTATGGTCCTGCATATGGAAATACCACAATACTGAACAAAAATAAAATCCTAGATTGCATCAGCTGCCATCTTGGATTTTTGCACAGAAAGTAATAACTCAGAGGCCGATTGAGGTAGATTAATGCAATTTTGCAGAAATGTAGCCAGTCACTACTGGAAATAGACCATGTGACCAAAATTGGCGATGATAATAAATTCAAGATGGCGGCGGCGGCCATTTTGAATTCGGTTTATCAACATGTTTGCTACTAAATGTATTTGCACGAAATTTGGCAGTGGACTAAATTTAGCATCCTATATACACTATACAGCTGTACCTTAATATTAAACAAAAATAACATCCAATATGGCGACAACTGCCATTTGGTATTTTTGCACAAAACGTAGGCCCTGACAACAACTGCTGATTGAGATATAATGATGCAATTTTGCAGAAGCGTAGCCGGCAACTACTGGATGTAGGTTATGTGACCATAATCGACAGCAGTAATAAGTTTAAGATTGTGGTGGACGTCATTTTAAATTTCATTTATTGCTCATAACATGGTTGCTATTCTATGTGTTTGCGCAAAATAAATCCAAGATGCCAGCTATGTAGTAGTTGTAGTAGTTGTTCTAGTTGTAGTAAAAACTAACAGGCTACAGTGACTTTCCAAATTTTAATAAAACCACAAATATTATATATAAAAAACTGCAAACAATTTATTTAATGTTGTATAAGCGATGATGTAAAACATCAAAAATCAAAAAGTATAAGTACGACCATTATGCATTAACTTAGACATTTTTATCTGGCTACGGAGGACAGATTAAATGTCTAACCTAATACATTACTTCGTGCTTATACTTTTTGATTTTTGCTGTTTTACATCGTCGCTTATACAACATGAAATAAATTGTTTGCAGTTTTTTTATATATATAATTCACTTAAGTCAAGCGGCAGGTAACACTGTGTGATCCCATGTGGCAAGTGATGCACCGGATCTCTAAGATGGGTTAAGCCCAAATTCCATTACGCCAACTTTCACCGAAACTACCCCGCAGAGAAAGTCGTAGACACAAATCATGAAAGTCGCGGACACAAACAATCTCGACATGTCAAGATGTTGGCGACAAAGTCTGTGATAAGTCCGCAACAAACCTGTTTGTGTCGCTCTAATAGAATTTAGCCTGTTAAAATGCACAGGGAAAGTCAGCGACAAAGTCTGCGACAAGTTAGTGACTTTGTTGCGAACTTGTCGGACACAAATCATGAAAGTCGGCAACATGATTTGTGTCGTAGACTTTCATGATTTGTGTCTGCGACAAATCTGTGACTTTGTCAGGAACTTGTCGCGGACTTTGTCGCAAAGTTGGCGTAATGGAATTTGGGCTTTATACCACTAACAGCTATAGACAACCTTTAACCTTTATATGGACTCGGTAGTTACCTGCAGGAGTGGTGCCACCGTTCTTGGCGTCTGACTCGTGGAACATTGTCATAGCCTCAAGGTTCAGAGCACACACGCCACGCATGAATGCTTTCTTCATTGCTTCTTCATAATGATCACGCTCCCTGTGTAGCCGACCGACTTCTGCACGTGCTGACTCCAATGCCTCGTTCAGCTACAAACATCATCATTCCCTAGCCAGTACAATTTACAGTGCAAAACCTCACAACGATCATGCGCTGTGTGCAGCTGACTCAGCTTCGCCAAGTGCCGTCTCTAGTGTTTCGTTCAACTACAAACATAACCAGTCCTTTGCCAGGTTGGGGCAGACGCCAGTTCACACTGCAAGACCATGGCTTCCTGAGCCTCATAATGATCATACTTCCTGTGTAGCCAGGTCACCTCCAAATTTGCCCGACTCCGGTGCTTCATTCAGCTGCAAACATCATCACTCATGCCTTCGCCCTCAGCCAGATACCAGCTTACACTGCAAAATCGTAACCTTGTAACAATCAAGCTGTCAGAAGATTGTCTCACAGTCTTCTTGTCGAAAAATTTCAGCCAAAAATGCAAAATTTAGGCTTATGAACCCCCACCTTAAAAAAATATGAGCAAAATTGACGGAAATTGCAGCTTGTCAGAAAATTGCGAAATCCTGCCAATTTTTTAAATCACAAAACTGCTGGCCCTCAAAACATTTCGCCCCTAGTCTAGTGTAGCCCCTATCTCCAAAGACATTTCGCCCACTAGAAAAGGCCGAATGAAGATGGATGAACAAAAACAACGGATGGTGAAGATGGCAGCAAAGCTGGTAGGAGAAGACAAATGAATGCCGAAGACAGATGGACTGAGAATATGACAATAACTATTCGTTTAGACTAGAAACGTTGCGCAATTGGTTTCTATGTCACAGTGCATTAGAAATTGTTGGTGTGGTATTATTATTACTAAAAGTCGAAACGCCCTTGGAGCGGCACATCTAAAAGATGAAGTGTCCTGATATCACAACAATGGATTGGTTCAGTAGAGTGAAGATATATAGTTACAAAGTGGACTGTACTAACTGAACGATACAAACCGAGGCAAGCTTGGTCTCATAGTCATTGGTGAGTTCAATGCAGACTTGTTCAGCTCTTGTCTGACAAGCTTTCTCGACCCTCTGCTGCCAACGTGACTCCACCACCGAGTGCCACGCAGCCCATACCTTCTGCTCCAGTCTATGCTCGTAGTGCTTCTGGGCCAGGTTTGATGCAAATGCCTACAATTATAATGATAATCATAATCTTAAATGCTATAGCACCATACTACAGCAATTAGAATGACAGTGCATAACTTACATGCACAATTAACTTAAGTTAGCTTGCTTGTCAAGTCAGCTTGACAAGCGCTCATCCAGCTTGACTTGATGAGCTATGCCACTGCACTGCAATCGATACATTTGAATCAGCTCATCGAACCAGCTTCATCGTGCAATAGGGGTATTTGTCCGACATGCTAACCATTAGACTAGCAAACCAGACGCTGGCCGGCGCTTGCTCCAGATAGTAACGGTGCCAGATAGACGCATGGTCACAATGGACCACACATGGGAAGTCGACCACCGCGAGTCGAATGGTCACGTGACTGATGACGTCACATGACCCCAAAAGGTCATGGCTGTGATCCCATTATCTTTGAGGTGCCTTATCTCCATAACAGTGCGAGATAGTATAACAAGACAAATGGCAACTAGCGTCATCGACCATTATTGGAATTTTTTCCTCGCACTTCCTAAAATCGGGCAATATTTTACGAACTTCGGGTAGACAATTTCCAATAATGACCTCGACGCCAGTCACTATTAGTATAATATTAAATGGGTCTCAAACAGATGCCGGGTCTCTAATTACAAGCCGAAAGGAGTGAGTGAGTGAGTGAGTATGGTTTAATATCCCACCCGACACAGTATAGGTCAGGGACGGCCTTTCCAGACGGAATGCACACAAACACATAATAATGAAACAGTAAGTTTAACCTTTACAGAAACACAAAACACAAAATACAAAAAAAAACAAACTAAACCTAAACCTAAATTGTAAGAACTCCATTATACGAGTGCATATGTAATTAACATAATGGTAGTTCTAATAATCTTCCCTGTTATCATCCAGACAGACGTAAGCAGAAAGGAACGAAAAAGCACCTTAAAAAATACAACAAAAAAAATGGTGCACAGGAGGAGTACATCAGATTGCTCACAATCTAATAATATTTCTTGTAATAAATTGCTAAAGTAATTGCCAAATTTTGTTGAAAAATTTCATTTTTTAGCAAAGTTATTAATTGTTGAATATCAATAACAAAATATCTTCATTAACACTATGGCATTACATAAGTAAATCAATGTACTTTGTGTAACTTTAATAAACAACAACTGATTTTAGCAAAAATCAACGTCAACAATGCAACATCCATTGGCAATCAACGTGCCAAATTTCTGTTGAATCTGCCAGCAAAAACAATAGTCATAGCGGCTTTTGTAAGATCACCCCAAAACGTGAAGTGTCCAGTATTGAGTAACCGTTTGTCTAATCCTGACAGTGTCCATGTCTTGCTGGAAAATTCTGCGATAAATGTTTTAGCACCATACTTTTTATTTTATCTCAGCAGCCAATTAAAATACAATCATCTGCAAAAAATAACATTTTGTTATTGTTTACATTGATTGCATCAACAAACGTCACTTCCGATCGAACGACTGCAGTATGCAATGCTAGTATATTGGTAATGGAGATATTTTGTTAGCGGTATTAAATTATTAATAACTTCGCTAAGAAACAATATTTTTCAACAAAATTCAGTGATCATTTCAGCAATTTATTGGGCACTAAGCGCACAAAACTTTATTCATATTCGTTCGAATTTGACATTTCTGATGTACAATGTCTAGGGGTTTACTTTTTTTCCGGACACAGTGTAGATACAGACAAGCTTCAAATATGGTCAACTGGACAGTGGACATGTTTTGATGTTGACTTTTAAACCCAAAACCTACAAACCTACTCAGTCAATCTTTGTCCCAACAAACACTACAGATAAAACTGTGGTTAAAAAATTCACAGACGTCATGAAGACAACGTTGCTGAAATCAGTGACGAAAGAATACCTCACGTCGGGCGTCGTTGTGCTTGATCTTCCAGTCGGCGAAGCTGCGCTGCACTTCGACACGGTTGCGATGATGCTGCAAGCCGGTGGTCAGGTTGCTGATCACTTGATCCTTGCGTTGAATCGACTGCTCGTATGTTGCTAGCAGCTCACGCAGGGACTCCAGGTCATTCTGAAGCCGAGTCCCCTCACCGATGTGTCTGTGCATACCGATAGCCACATCATCACACCAGGGGAGCTGCATGCCACAGTGGCTGCATGGTGTCGTTTCTAATCCAGACGGCTTGGTGGCGCACTGGTTGCGTTGTTGGATTTTCGATCAAAAGGTCGTGAATTCGACTCACTGTCAAGTCACTATCAATTGGTTACTACTAGGCCTGTTACCAATTAAAAATTTTTTAATCGAGTACTAACTCGATGGAGATTAATCAATTAACTTCCATTAATTACTTGGCACTCGTGACATATTCATTATATCAACCAAGTAAAACTTTTGCAGTGGCTATGCCATGAGCCATGATAACACTGTGGCGGCTATTACTTCTGCTACTGCAGTGGTCTAAATATCTGGAGGCATTTAGTGCAATCTACAGTAAATTGAACAAAAAACAAACCACCAACCTATATGGTTCTGAGTGTTGGGCAGTTACTAAGAATGATGTGCACAAGATTGATGCACTTGATCAGTGGTGTCTGAGAATGCTGCTAGGAATCAATTGGCACCAACATGTGCGCAACGACGAAGTCAGAAGGTTAACCAAGCAATCCAATCTCTCAGCCATAGTCCAGTCAAGGCGCGTGTCCCTGTTCGGACACATTGCACGAATGCCTGATGAAACAGATGCAAAACAGATCTTAACAGCTTCCCCCGCAGGAAACTGGAGGAGACCACTGGGACGTCCTCGTATTACACGAATGAAAACCATTCAGCAGGATCTCAAATCCAGTGACCTCAACATGGATGATGCAGTTGACTTGGCCCAGAACCGTCCACTCTGGAGATTAATGTCTACGTTCGGCACTACGCACTCTTAGTGGTGCTTGCCAGAAATGATGATGATGATGACCAACCTGTTCATTAATAAAACATCAACAACAGTGAAGTCAGAACTAAACACATTCATTTCATTTACCTCTGTTTCTCAGCAATCATCTGCTGTCGATGGTGCTCTATTAGACGGATCTTGGCTTGACTAAATTCACTCTACATATCAAACATCAGTCAAAATATCTGAATCAAACCAACCAATCTAACAGCAAAGCACTTAAGTTACTCACAGAACAAAGTAGAGTTAATAAATGACTTATAATAACTGCTACAAAACTGCATATTTTATCTGTATGTATAAACAATTTTGTAGATTCATGAAAAAAATTAAAATACTGAATTAATACAAAAGCGACTATATTATAAGTACACCAACTGCTACACAATTAACAGATAAAAATACAGAAAATTAAAATTCTATTTTAAAAAATGGAGAAAAGTATTATGAGTACTATGTAAAAAAATATTCAGTTGTCAGAAATATACAAAATACATTAGCTTAACATTTTATGTGAAAAATGGAAGGAAGTAATAAGAATAATATGTAAGCATAATTCAAAGTACCATGACATTTTTCTTCAGTTCGGCTGTCCATTGGTCAAGGAGGTTTTCCATGCGAGCAATATCGTGGTCAACAGTTGCAGTGTATGATAAAGAGTCAACCTCCGCACCATCCACGCCTTCTGTGTAACACACTGACACAATTAGCAATTAAACCAATGCTTAAGAATGCTGAAATGAACGTTCAAATATGTGTGTTTTATAAAAAAATATCTCTAAAATAAATATACTGGACTGACAGTTTGATATTGTTGACTGCTGAAGTCTTACAAATTGCAACACAGAAGTGTAGCCAGAAATTAGAGGTTGTGTTCTTGCGAAGAGGCAGTAAAGCCTTGACAATGAATGTAGTGAGTAAAAATTTTGTTAGTTTTAAAATAAATGAATGACAACCTACTACATATTTAACACACCAATATTGGCACAAGCAAAACCTCCACTGATTAATGTCAACACAATCATTTTACACTGTTTCATAAATCTGACTAATACTATCTATCATACAAATAAAAATAAAAAATAAATAAAAATACAATTGCATTTTTACGTGTGAGAGCTAGCTAGCATAGCTATAGCACATATTAGCTATAGTAATTCTGTCTGTCCATATCTGTCCTGGTGTCACGACACGGTACCATTCTAAGACCAGATGAGATAGAGACTTCGGGTTTACACCATATGATAGCTTAGAGTCTCTAGTATTTTGTGACAAAATTTCATGCCACTGAGTGAAGGGGGTAACACTGAACGAGAGTGAGAAAGAGGGGCATGCACAAGCCCGACCCATAGTGCGTTATGAGTTATCACCCTTCAAGGTCATCCATGGTCAATGATTTTAATGTAATTTGAAAGCCAGTACGCGACTTCCTATTAGTGATCAATAGCAATCTAAGCCTAATCTTGCTCCGTTTAGCCACAATACACTATGACAGACGACGATGGTCGACAACTGTGCCAAAGACACGCTACAGCATAGATGTAGCGTATCAATATCTGTCAAAAGCAGATGGACAGATGGGCAACATCTGTAATGTGGTCTGTTAGGACGGCCATATAAATAGATCATAAAATAAATAAAATAGCTGTCGAAGCTCGCGAACGTAATCAACGGAGCAGTGAAACAGTCGATTCAGCATGCAGCATGAATGCTGAATACCGCTTAGTCTAAGTTAGCGACGAGAAATGACACCAGCAGCAGCAGCAGCAGCAGCAGCAGCATTTATCCAACCTGGAACGCTCAGCCAAAAAAAACGAGGAGAGTGGGAATGGAGATGGGGCATGATTATCACCGGCACTGGCGGCTCCCGACGTCCATGTGAGCAGCTAACGATACTTTTATATTATCTTTGGCTGGACGGGTGAAGCGACGATCGACGGCGATCGCGGGACTATCTGCTAATTGAGACACTGGCAAAAGTTGGCAAATGAACAACTGGATGGAAAGACGTCGACGCCGAGTAGCAGCAGCGCGACCCAATGCATTGCGGAACCACATACATACATACACTCTGTTGACTAGACATGCTTGACTACTAGGACTAGCTTAGCACCAAGCGCATGCCAGTTAATACATGGCAGCAAACAAAATGTCGAACTTGATAGATTTTGAGCATCTGCAAACCATTTTACTATCCATAGCCTTTCTCCTCCATGGCCAGCAGATATTACGACGACAAATTTATAAATGTTAAGACACCAAAATTTTTGCCATACGTGAGGCAAATAATTGCTAAAAAGACGTTTTTTTGCAGCTATTGGCTTGCCTAGCATGAAAATGGTTACAGATAGGCACGGACATGGTGCTTATCACAACAAGCACTGGCGACGACCTTCTTAGAAATATCAACAACGACGACCTTGAATGACCTTAAACCCCCAAAATATGGGGTTTTAATGAATTTCTTTTTTGCGATTTTGGGCTGTGAAACGCATTTCAAGAGTGAATTGCGCCAAAATGGCTGGAGGTAGACCAAGACAACCTGTGTAAGAAATTTTCAGCACGGAACGTAGATTTTAGCAGTCCAAGTCCGGACCCTCTAAGGAGGCCGCAGGTGTCAAACAAGGGTACCCCTCTAAAAAGGAGTTATTTATCCTCTGTTGGCTTGCCTAGCGTGTAAATGGTTGCAGATAAGCACATAAACATGCTGCTTATCATAACAAGCACTGGTGATGAGCTTCTTATGAATGTCAACATTGATAACCTTCAATGACCTTGAACCCTAAAAATATTGATTTCAAGTAATTTTTGGCAATTTTTGGCTGCAAAAGAGTGAATTGCAACGAAATAGATGGAGGTAGATTACCTGCAAACAAAAACTCTCATAGGCTCTCACACGTCTCATGAGCATTAGCTCAGATTTCTTGTTGACTTAGCTACCAGTACTTGATAAAATCCTAAATATTGTGTACATGTGCTTAGATGTTGCAGCCAACACTAAGGAAACACACTCAAAATTTGCTGCTTTTTACTAACTTAAGGCTGTGGTTTGTAAGCTAAAAATCAGTTCTAGAACATTAAGTTTAGAACATAATTTAAACAGTTCTAATATAGACAAAAACACTGCTAAAATTTATAACAGCACACTTGACTGGTATCGATCCATACACTACATGCACAAAAATCACATTATAAAAGGTGAACAACATCAGTCAAGAAGCCTAAGATATACAGATACTGCATGTTTCATACAGTCAAGTCACACATACCATGGTCATCAGAAGTGGTAGCCTGTATCTGTGGTGGCTGTGTGAGGAGAGAACTGATAACTCGTGGCTCGGATGCACTACGCCTCGGCTGATCAACATACGATGACGTCAGAGGCAACTCTACAGCACCGACTCTATGACCTGGCGTCTCCTCATCTTCATTGTTCAGTGTACTCTCTATATCAGTCAATCAGATCAATCGACCAATTTTGTTCCATCATTCCAACACGGGGCAGGGCAGCCAATGCCACCCCGCAGACATAGACTGCCATGTGGGCCCATCAGCCATCCCCAAAAAGTTCCCAGCAAGAACTGGGTACTAAAAGTTGCTTTGAAAATAACGCACAGCACAACTACCCCTGCCCACATGACTACTCTCTACACTGTGGGGGTGAGGGTCACTAAAAGATTTCACAGTCCCCAGAGGAAACCAATTAGGGCTGGGGACTGAGAAGGACAGAATAATTTTTTAAAGGTTTTTTTTTATTTTGTGACATTTCATGTAATATTAGGCCTATATAAAGATTCATAGAAAACAAATTGATGCACTAAATAAGACCAATGACAACAGAAGTAAGATCATTGCAGGCAGGCAGCTTGATGAGTTAGGCTGCCCGCCGGGTAGTTTCAATCCATATCGATCAATCAGTCATTAGCATGTCATCAAACTTTATAAACCAAATAAATCACTCAATAAATCAATCAATAGTCAATCATTCAGTCACACTATCAATTAACCAATCAAGTAATCGCAGCTAATCCAAAGTGCACAATGGCAGTGACTACGCCTTGCTCGGTGTTCGGGTTTACTTCACTGCAGGTGATGTCAAAAAAGTTCAACAAATTTTTAAAATACTATTACTGGGTGGTGCACAGAAAGTGGCAGATATGTGATTTACACCTAGATTAATAAACAATCATACCGTTTTGGAAAGAAATAGCCTCAATCATTGAAGTGAATGCGGTGTTCAACATAACCATCCTTTCTTGCACTCAGTGAATAAGTCAAGGCTAATCATTTTAGAAACTGTTTGGCTGCCCAATTAACGTAAACATACATATGCCACTCATTAAGCACCACCCTCTACTTCTAAGAGTACACAGATGTTCAGCAACCCATCGAATTCCCCAATTTGATGCTGCACACTATACAGCCTCAGCTGATGCTGCACTGAAGAAAGTCTATGGATTCAGCAACAAGACAATAAAAAATCAACAGCAGAAAAACTACATAACAACAACATCTAGAGAACAAATCAAGCTGGAGTGCAAAAATAATTCTTGTGCTTCTGGTTAAAACTTTCTGAACAAACCATCCATAGAAAATCTTTGTCCCTAAAACATTTACTAGACCCTGAAAAATACTGACCAGTGCAGATTTTCGTTTGCTTTTGAATTTTACTGAAAAAACTGTTTGCATCTCGTCTGTTATAGCGTTATGCTGCAGTGATCTTACTTTTGTTGTCATTGGTCCTATTTAGTGCATCAATTTGTTTCTATGAATCTTTATATAGGCCTAATATTACATGAAATGTCAAAAAATAAAAAAAAACTTTAAACGAAATTATTCTGCCCTTCTCAGTCCCTAGCCCTAATTTTTTACTGCGACAGTGCAACTGGAAACAGAGAAATCTTTTTAGGCCTAAATAGCTGACCTTGAACTGATGAGCTACTGGGTTCAACATATGTAGTCGGCTGTACAGGAGGACACACTGTGATCACATCAGCTCCAACTGTTTGTGCTGCAATGCTTGCACCGGCCTCAGTTGTAGCTACAATATGCACACCGCCGGTAGCCCAAGACTGTGTCGGCATCATCTGCACTGCAAGACTAGCTGCAGCATCGGTTGCTGATGTTGCGCCCGTTGTTGTCAACGATGGAAGATTTGAATACGATGGCACGACGACCGCATATCGAAGGAGTTCATCATATTCTTCCTGCACATCATTCACATTCCTAAATTCATTAAGCAATCATGATGAATATGACGAATAAGGAAGAAAGTGATGTACAGCGTCACTGTTCTGTTTTTTCTCACTTATTTCAAGAATGCATGGTCTATAAATCAGTGGATCACACAGCTACCTGGAGACGTGATGACACAGAACTGCCAGGTGAGTCTGGCGGAGCTTTAGGTTCGCTGCTGTTGCCACTCATGCTTGACATCATGGGCGGCTGCCTCTCCAGAGAGTCCAAAAACACTCGGTCTTGCAGAGATGTAAAGCCATCAGATGACATCATCTGCAAGTTCCACATTTCCATAATTAATGCTGAAGTTAGTGGCATAAATTCTTGACAGACCACAATTATGTACTGTAGACAGCTGTTAAAACCAGGGTTCGAGGAAAAGGTCAAAACCCATTACACTAACCCGAAAACAATAGACTGCTTACCGGACTGACGGCACATTTTATTTTCAGTCCCGGTCGAGTGCCAGCCTATAATAATAAGCGATGCACTTAGAGGCGTGTCCGGTAACTTGTCGGCTACGAGCGGCTCATAGCCGCTATGCTACTGGACACTCGGCTATGGCAAGACAGCTACCAGCTGCTACGAGCGTATTGTAGCATGAAAATTTTCCGCTACTTTTAGGCCCTAGGCCAACATCCAGGCTTCTGAACGTATCAATTTTTGGACGATAATTGAAAAATCACTCTAAATGTGTCATCGTACAGAATAAAATAACATTAATACAAAACCATCCGCATAATTACTATTTTTACTCAAAATTCACCTATTACAACCACCAACAGCCATCTTTAGTGGACAAATATGACGTCATGTTCGTCTGTGCTAGCCGTTAACGAAGATTGTTGTCTGACAAAAAATTGTAGTGGCTCACAGCGTATTGCAGCTGAAATCTTGTAGCTGCTAAGTTACCAGACGTAGCTCAGTAAATAAAACCGGCTCATTTAATTAGGCTAAAAGGAAGTAGTGTATTGTACTACAGCACTAGAGAATACGCTAGCAATCCTAGAAAGGTGCAATACTACGTTACATAAGGTGGGCGGTACAGGACGATCACATAGGCTGCTAATTGACTTTTGTGTGAGCACTGACGGCTGCATTTCTATTTGAAACTAAATGATTTTTCTTTCATAAAACGAACGTCTTGATTACACTGTAGGCAATTTTACATGATGAATGGTGCCTTGACGCCGACTGTTCCTCACCCTCCCTCCCCAAAAGCGCACAATACCGCGCGGCCTCGCACGCCGCCTCGCTAATTACCCTGATCCTCGCACGAATTCCTCGCATACTCCCTCGCACTATACCCACCTTACGCCTCGCACCTCGCATTTTACAATTGCCCCCGATTTACTATGATATACCCGCGACAGATCTTTATGCAGTTAGTTTAAGACAATAACAAAAGCTGCAAATTAATGTTTCATTAAATTTCCCGTACTATAAGGAATGCGCAAAGTAACAAGAAGAACACGACTAAACAGGTCGACTTCTAAAGCTGTATGCGAGTCCCAATTATATCAATATCAGTCAATCAACCCAGTAAAGATCATCGGAAAATAACGACCTCTGCGAAAAACTATAGCAACAACTTTTAAATGAGCCAGCACATCTATTCACGGTTGATAGTAATCTACACGGTAAGCAGTACAGTACAGACCTGCCCGCAATGGCCGTACAACGTGCTCGGACAGGTTCATTTTCAACATCAAAGAACACGGTTTGTTTTGAAGCATAACGTAAACATTTTCTCGCCGCTGTGATTGGTCGACAACGTAAACAATGTTTTAGTGAGGCGACGATAATAGAATTAAGATAGTACCGGAACTTTCGTTCCCTGGAACTTTCGCTCCCCCGACTCCCCGAGCGAAAATGAGGTTGAACTTTCGCTCCTCACTCGATCAGATTTAACATTGGGTGAGGTCAAGTTTCGCTAAGACTTTAGTCTAAGACAAAAGTCTTGACTTTGAGCTTATCTACGAGCTGTGCTTGACTTTTGACTACTTTAGACTTGACTTTCCTGTCAGGTCGTCTATCTTTTTACGTAACGGTCGAATAATTGCATTAATACGATTAGTTAATTAACATTAGGCATATAAAAGTGTTTTCCGGGCCTAATTGGGTGATGTGTGCAATAATTGCCATATGGCCATTTTGTGAATACAAAAAGAATTTTGTGCAATATTTTCAGCAATGCAAACCAGCGATGACGTCATGATTTGCGCGGGTGTCGTCTGCTGAATTAACGCCAGTAAGTAGTAATAACAAAACGCATATTATTTATCAGACGCCAGTACGCCACACTTTATTTTACTGCACAAAAAGTAAAAAATCTATTTTGTCAACGGAATAATTATTTATTTACAGTAGTGATGGAACGACAACCACAGTTTAGTTACTTGAATTCATTCGATTGTCAAATAACCGCAGTTTAACAAAATATTGGAACTTTTGCTGCAAATAAGTTAGTAAATTAGCATAAATTTACGTAAGTGCGTTAATATTTTTAACTCGCGTTAATTTTTTTAACGCGCTTATTTATTAACGCATTAATTAATGCGTTAATTTGACAGCTCTAGTAAGAACTTGACGCAAAATATAATTTAAGGAAGAATTTATAAACAAATATAATTTGAGGAAGAATTTAAGAAACTTAATAAATTCAAAATAAAATAATTAATAAAATAATTTGCTAGATCCTGCCATCTTTTACTGAAGCTGTACAAATATACAAACAAGCTATAACGTCTTAATTTCGATTAGCTTATCAATTAAATAATCATAATTTGTGTCGGGGAGTGAAACCACGTTACATTAAATTGACTGTGTGAACGAAAGTTCCACAGAATGAAAGTTCCACGTCACTTTCGCTCCCGGGAACTAAAGTACGTGGGAATGAAAGTTCTATAATTCCCGGACAAGACTGTACTACCTGTATGTCTCCACCAGAAGTGTATAAAAAGGCACTTTAAGGGATTTAAGGGATCAAGTAGTGGTACTTGTCTGTTAGAGAGTATTTATTTGCCAAAACACATTCACCTGCACTCGAATTAACCTAACAATTTTATTTCATGATTTTTAATTGTAGACGAGACCTGGATTTATCACTGTTATCCTGAAAGTAAAGTGCAAAGTATGGCCTGGAAATATATCTCTTTTCCCCTCCAAGTAAATGTTGCATTGTCACGTCTGCTAGCAAAGTTATGACGACTGTGTTCTGGGATGCCAAAAGAACAGTACTGACTGAATATCTCGAACATGGCAGCACTATCACAGAACCTACTACGCTGATTTAATCGGAATAACTCGTGCGGTACTGAAGGAAAAGGCGAGGAAAGTTAAGTCGTGGTATTCTGTTTTAGTAAGTCAACACATCTGCTCACACATCATCTCAAGCGTTGCCCACCATCCGAAATTCTGGATGCGAACAATTTACTCAATACCTTACTCGCCAGACTTAGACCTCAGTGACAATTATCTGTTCTGAAAAATAAAAGAATTTATGAAACAATGCAAATTTGCTGATGACAAAAAAGTAATATGCACAACAAACTGCTGGCTGAAAGACTGAAATCAATAATTCCTCTACAGTTGAATCCGAGATTTAGACAAATGCTGTACGAAGTGCATTTTAGTTGCAGAGGACTACGTTCAAAAATGACAAAATACGATGTACATATTTTTTGGTTATCTACGTCAGTCTACGAACTTTTTGAATGACCCTCGAATGAGCTTGTTTTCAACACAACCAAACTCACTTACTGGTGCATAATCCAATATGAAAACGTTTAATTATGCATAACACTGCAACTTGAAAATGTCTTGATCAAGTTGTCATTGCTCATAAAACGAGATAAATTAACGCAGCAGACACTGCAGAGACTGTCATTTCACCTTATCTTCTTCCGCGCCCTACACAACAGCAGCAGAAACCCATGACGAAACTGTATGAAATGTTCAGTACAGTCACGGCTGAAAAATTGGTTTGAAAAAACCTTGGTTTTTAAGTTTTTTTAATCTAAAAAAACTCAAAAGTCTAATTTTAGGCTTTTTTGTTTGCTGAGAAATTTATTATATATTGTATTTTAATTACTATTTTAATCATGATTTGTGATTATTTTATGTTGCTATAATTTAATAGTAAACAATGTGATTATGTGACCAACAGAGTGTGTGATATGTTTTTCCTGGGTCATAATTTTGTGCACGATGTTTATTGGGCATTAAAACAAAAAAAACTGAAAAACTTAAAACCTGAAAGGCCTAAAAGCAAAAAAAATTGTCTTTAAAAAACATAAGCTTTTTCCAGCCCTGAGTACAGTCGACACAGCTTATTTTTACAATGAAACTTCTTCTTCTTCTTATGGCGTACTCTTCCAGAGCGTAGCCGTGTCCACGACGTGGCGCCAGTCCGCCCGCCCAGAAGCTTTTCTCCATGTAGAAGAAAGACCAATGTTCAGAGGTCTCAGGTCTGCCCCCACCGAACTTAACCAGGTGTAACTGGGTCTCCCTGCGGGCCTTCTCCAATCCGGAGGAGGCTTGCGTATCGCGGCAGCAATGGCACGATGGTGATCTTCGTCAGGAGA